>WNGA01002057.1_pt1 | contig 39652 bp, 35 predicted proteins | sample 5400061 | NCBI WGS metagenome assembly WNGA01 (sample SAMN13153366, study PRJNA577476) | soil metagenome | isolation source: 100 cm soil or saprolite under grassland replicate 2 | place: USA:California | collected 2016-06-15 | reverse complement strand
CCGGCCGAGCGGTGTGGCGTTGAGCAGCAGGTCGGCCGAGCGTGCCCGCTTCATCCAGTCGGGGTCATCCCAACCAAGAACCTTTCCCGGCATGTCGACCTCGCGTGGTCGCCGCGAAACGAAGACCAGGTGCGCTCCGTCGAGCGCCACCGCCGCAGCGCGGGCCGACCCGCCGGTGCCGAGGATGACGACGTCGGCGCCACGCGGCTCAAGGCCGACCTCAACGAGCGCTGCACGGATTCCAGCCACGTCCGTGTTCGAGCCGACCAGCCGTTCCGCATCGCGTGCAATCGTGTTGACCGCTCGGGCTCTCACGGCTTCCGGGTCGAGGCTGTCCAGGTGCCCCATGACGGCGACTTTGTGCGGGATCGTGACGTTGGCGCCGGCCACGTCGGGCGCGCGAAGGCTCTCGATCGCGGCCGGGAGCCCGTCGGCGCTCACGTCGAGAAGCTCATACGTCCAATCCAGGCCAAGCGCGTCGAACGCTGCGTTGTGCATTGCCGGGCTGCTCGAATACGAGACGCGCTGGCCGAGCAGAAAGACTTTCAGCTTCCGCTTACGCCGTAGATCTTCTTATCGCGCTCGAAGTCCTGTTCATTGGTCTCAAAGTGCGTCACGCCCGCCTTGTCCGTGAAGTAGAAGAGGAACTGCGTCTGGGGCGGGTTGATGCACGCGAGCAGCGCGGCTTTCCCCGGGTTGCTGATCGGGCCCGGCGGCAGACCGGCGTGCTTGCGCGTGTTGTACGGCGTGTTCAGCTGCAGCTCGGCGAAGGTCGGCTCCGGGGTCAACCGGCCCAGCGCATAGAGCAGGGTCGCGTCCACGCCCAACGACATGTTCTGCTTCAGCCGGTTGTAGTAGACGCTGCACACCTTGCCGCGGTCGGAGTCGGTGTTGGCTTCGCGCTCCACCATGGACGCCAGGATCACGATCGCTTCCATGGACTCGGCCGGCCGAGCCGCTGTCGGCTGCTTGATCTGGTTCCGGAGGTCGGTCGAGAAAACCGCTCCGAACTGGTTGAGCTGCGCAGTGACCAGGGCCTTCACCCCGGACGTCTTGTCGAGAAGGTAGGTGTCAGGAAACAGGTAACCCTCCAGCAGCGGCCGGGCGTTCGCCGGGCGCAAGCGAAGGAAGTCGTACTGCGCGGTGAGCGACGGGTCCTGGGTGGCGCTGATGTACGCGGCGGCTGTGCCGAGACCCGACTTCTCAACGTACGGTGCCTGGAATTTGATCGGGAAGCCCTCAGGGATGGTCACGGCGACCTGGTCGGGACGGCCGTGCTCCAGTGCGGAGACGATCTGAGCCGTGCTCATGTTGCGATTGAGGACGAAGGTCCCCGCCTGGAACCTGGAAGTGGCGCCGATGATCCTGGAGTACAGCTCGAAAACATTCCGGTCGCGGATGAGGCGCTGGTTGAACAGGTCGTCGATGATGTCGTTGGGGACCTCGCCGGGATCGACCCTGAACAAAACCGGCTCGCTTTTCGTCGATACCGGCGTGTATACATTGAAGTTCCACCAGTCCACCACTCGCGAGGTGCCAAAGCCCAGGACCGCGAGGACGACGAGGATGGCTACCAGGCGCCTCATTCGACCTCGTCCTCCTCGAGCGCCGCGATCACCCGCTGGAACTCATCGCCCTCGACCGTTTCCAGCCCACCGGCGGCCTCCCGCAAGAGGAGCACCTGATTGGGATCGTCGACGTTTTCGACCAGGTAGTAGACCGCTCCCTCGTGGTCGAACGCATCGTGAAGCTGAAACTGGCGTTCACGCCCGGCCTCGTCGATCAGGGTTACGTGCTGAGCTGGCTCTTGGTCTTCAGCCGACATGCTTTTTTGAATGTGGTGGCCGCGGTTCGCTGCTGGCCACCTGGCTTCGGAGACGATCCAGGTGAGATTGAAGCAACATCGTAGCGGCCACTCGGTCGACGTCTCGACGCCTCTGCGCGCGCCGGACGCCGCCTTCGATCATCGCGCGCTCCGCCGCTGCCGTCGTCATCCGCTCGTCAACAAGGTCAACCGGCAGACCGGCTGAGCGCCGGAGCTCGGCGGCAAGCTTCTCCGCGCTCCGTGCCTCCGGGCCAAATGTCCCGTCGAGCCGCCGAGGCAGCCCGACCACGATTCGCTCCGCTTCGCGTGCGCGCGCGATGTCAGCGATGCGCGCGGGAAGGCCCGCTTTCGGTTCGGCGGGCACCGTGGCCAGGGCCTGCGCGATCGTACCCGTAGGGTCGCTGAGGGCCAGGCCGACTCGCTTCGACCCGGGATCGACGGCCAGGATCCGCAACTAACCCACTGAGGCTGCGCTAGGGCGACGCGGTCGGAGAAGGCGAGACGGTTGGCTGCGCAGGGGCCGGCGTGATGTTGGTGCCCGACTGGACCACGTAGTGGAGCGAGATGCGCCCTACGAGCAGCGGCATGAGCGGCAGGGTCACGGGCTGCTCTTTGATCGTGACCGACCGGATCGGCAGGCTCTGCAGGTAGAGCTTGGCGCTGGTGAGCGGACGGCCGACGATCTTCGAGCGGATCAGGTTCTCATCGAGCTTGGGGGCGACGAACGCGCTCGCGTTGCCCAGGAAGGTGATGTAGCCGCCCTTGCTCGCGGTGAGGATCCTGTAATCGACCTGGATGGGGCTCTCATCGAGCAGCTGCTGGTCGGTCGGCACGCGCTGGGCGAGGTACTGCTGGAACGCCTTCTTGACCTCGGAGTCGACGTAGAAGTCGCCCTCACCCTGGAGCGTCATCGTGCCGCCGAAGCTCGGCACCAGGTCGTTCGGCTGGTGGTCCGTGTTGTACAGCGGCGCCGAATAGATGATGGTCTCGCTGAGCTTCTCGTTGGGCTTGACCGCCGCGGCGAGCTTCTGGGCGATTGTCTGGCGCAGCTCCTGCTCAAGCGTTGCGCGCCCTGCGTCGAAATCGGACTCGGTCATCTGCGGCGACGACGAGTTGTCGACGCCTCCGCCCGTGGCCTGCGGGTTGTCGACGGTGAGGCATGAGTAAGGATTGTTGGGGTTGCCACTGCTATCGACGAATGCCTTCCAACCGCTGATGGTGCTGCTCCCGACGTTGCCGGCCACCCCCGGCTGGATCGCCTTGATGCTCGCCGTCGCGGTGCCGTGCCACGTCACAAGCGTGTTGGACGATGTTTGGGCAAACATGATGCCGTCGCTGTTCAGGAAGCGTTGACCTATCGGAATCGACAATCCCGGTGAGTTGTTGAACTTCGGCTGCGAACATCCGTTGGTGTAGACGACCTGACCGAATGCCTGCGCGGCGACCACGCGCTTCACTCCGGAGGTCTTGAAGCCCTGGGAGTTGGAGCTCGAGATGACGCTCACCCGGATGTGGACAGGATCCTTGCCCGGCTGGGTCTGGATCTCGATCCCGTTCTGGGCGAAAGGCTGCGCCTGGGCCACAAGCGTCACGGTCGCGGACGGGACGAAGACCGCCATCCCGAACAACCCGACCAGCAGCACGGTTCCGGCGGCGATGTAGAGGAGAAAGCGACCGGGCTTGATCTCGGTGGCGCTGACGGTCATCAGCTTTCTCGGCGCCGCGATGCCGACGTGCGTAACCCCAGCAGCCTCCTTGCGCTGCCACCAGCGCCTTGGCGGCGCCGCCACCTCGGGCTCGGACGGTATACCCTCGCCCATCGGACCGACAGCGCCGAACACCGGGAATCCGGTCTCGGAGGCCATCTTTTGGACCGCGGGGTCGTCGCAAACAACCGTCACCCGCTTGCCCATGCGTGCCGCGTAGTTGCGCAGGAGCTGGAAGTTGAAGCGGCTCTGCCCGATGCGGGAGCGCATCGGCAGCACGAGCATGGTCTCCTCGCCCCCGAGCCGCCGCATGCGCTCGACGACCTCGGGGATCTCCTCCTCAGTCTCGACGTAAATCGGGTTCGTTGCCATGGCGTTTACAGGTCTCCTGGCTGATTGCTCAAACCTTTATACCGCTTAGGACCCGCCGCATGACGGTGTTCATCCTGGCGCGATCCTCCGCCTCGGTGCGCAATGCGTGGTTCGCGAGGCCCATCGGGGCGATGTCCTGCGGGCTCGTCAGCTGGCCCGTGGAGTCGCTGAGGTTGCGCACGTCAGGTGGCACTAGGTGCCGTATACGCGGCTCGCGCGGGAATGGAAGGCCCGACGCCCAGTTGTTCTTCACCATCTCGAGCGTGAGCTCCGGCAGCAGGCTTCCGCCTCCACATAGATAAATGTTGGTGGGCAGCCTCTCACCACGTGCGAGCTCCTTGATGCTGAGTGCGAGGCCCTGGAGGAGCACCTCCGCGTCGGCCGACAGCAGCTCTGAGACCTGGCGGTGCTGCTCGGCCGACAACAGGCCTTCGGAGTGACGAAGCTTGCGAGCTTCGGCCTCCTCGTAGCTGAGCCCGAACGCGAGCGCGAGCCGCCGGGTGAACGCCCGTCCGCCGAGGTTGAACATCCGCGTGCCCTCGACACCGCCATCCCGGACGAGAGCCACATCCGTGGTGCCGCCGCCGACGTCGACAAAAAGCCCGCCCTCGGCCCACGTCTCTTCGCTCGCGCACGCGCGCGCCAGCGCGTATGGCTGCGCGACAGCACCGGCGAGCTCGAGATCGAGCTCCCGAACGACGGAGTCGACTGCGTCGATGTGTGTCATCGGCGCGAACGTGTTGAAGACCGTGATCTCGAGGTTCTTGCCCGTGAACCCGACCGGGTTTGTCACTGGATAGCCGTCGACCCGGATGTTCGTGATCGCGGAATGGACGAGTCGGGCTTCGAGCTGCCCGTAGCTGCGTTCGAGCTCCAGCAGGTGCTGCGCCTCGCGCAGGGCGCGGCGCTGGACCATCTGCAGCATCGACGACACCTCTCCCGAGCGCACGCGCGACTGCGATGCCTCTCTCGGGTACGCGATGGTCGACGAGAAGCCTTTGATCAGCTCGCCGGCGATGCCGACGACGACCTGGCCCGGCACGGTCTTGGCCATGTCCTCGGCCGCCTCGAGGGCTCGGTTGCAAGACTGGATGACCGACTCCAGGTCGGCGATGGCGCCCCCCGACATGGCGGCCGGCGCCTGAGGCTCACGGCCGACGCCCAGGACCTCGCCGTCCAGCCCGTCGCGGCGGACCACGAGCACCTTGATGAGGTCGGTACCGATGTCGAGCACGGTGAAGTGGCGGTAGTAGTCGGTGCGCTTGCGCAGGAACTTGAACTTGCTCACTTGAGTGCCTCGGCGAGCTTCTGAAATGCCTCCGCCGCGGGTACCTTGAGCTTTCCGCGCGCCAGGTGCTTCTGGCCGCCGCCGGTGCCGACAAGCGCTGCCAGGCGGCCGGCATCGTACTCGGGGATCAGATCCTTTGACACCTTGATCACAAACAGGTCGCCGGCTGTAACGGTTACGACCCCGGACTTGACGACCTCGAGGTAGCGATCGGCGTAAGCGGCGAGCTCATCGGGAGTCGACGCCTCCACGGTCTCGGTCACGAAGGGCACCCTTCCGCGCTGCACCGCCAGGCCATCGCCTCCCTTCACCTTCGCGGCTCGGACCTGGTCGAGCAGCGTCCTCTGCCGGCGCTCCATGTCCTTGAGCTGCGCACGGAGGGACTGCACCCGCTCGGGCAGCTGCTCCGGCGAGACATTGAACGATCGAGCGAGGTCCGAGAGCAAGGAACGGTCGCGCCACACAAGCTCGTCCGCCGCCTCCCCCACGACCATGTCGATGCGCCGCAACCCGGAGCCGATGCTCGACTCGGACACGATGACGGCGGTGCCGATGTCCGCGGTGTTCGTCACATGCGTGCCACCGCACAGCTCGCAGGTCCAGTCTCCAAAGCAGACCACCCGCACCACATCCCCGTACTTCTCCTCGAACAGGTGCATGGCGCCCTGTGCGATCGCCTCTTTGTACGGCCTGTGGTCTTCATGGAATGGCAACGCTGCGCGGACTTTCTCCATCACGCGCTTGTTGATGCGCTTGAGCTCTTCGCCCGTGATCGCCCGATTGAGAGGAACGTCGAAGGTAGTGTGATCGGGCCCGACCCATGAGCCCTTCTGTACGACCTGCTCGCCGAGCGTTTCGCGCAGCGCCCTGTGCAGGAGGTGCGTGGCCGAGTGATGGCGAGCAATCTGCCGCCGGCGAGCAGAGTCGACGGTGGCAGCTGCACTTTCGCCGACGCGCACCTCACCCGTCTCCACTGTGCCGAGGTGGGCGATCACGCCTTCGGCCGGCCTTTGCGTGTCGTCGATGCGGATGCGGCCGCTCTCACTGGTGATGGTGCCCGTGTCCCCGATCTGGCCCCCGGACTCGGCGTAGAACGGAGAGCGATCCAGGAAGACCTCGACGTCGTCGCCTTCGGCCACGCGGTCGACTGTCCTGCCGCCATGCCGAAGGGCGACGATCGTGCAACTGCTCGTCAGCTCCCGATAGCCAGTGAACTCTGAGGCCGGCAGATCCTTGGCCGCCGCCCACGCCGGATGCTGTGTGCGGCGGGAACGCTCTCGCTGCTCGGCCATCGCGGTTTTGAATCCCTCGTCATCGACATCAAGGCCGCGCTCTATCGCGAGCTCGCGTGTCAGCTCGAGCGGGAAGCCGAACGTGTCGTGGAGCTTGAACGCGTCAGCGCCCCTCACGGTCTTGGTGTGCCGCGCCGCAACCTTCTCGAACTGTTCCATCCCCTGCTCGAGGGTGCGCGCGAAGCGCTCGGTCTCGGTGTCGAGGGTGCTGGTGATGAAGCGCTCACGGTCCACGAGCTCCGGATAGTGATCGCGAAACATCGAGACTGCGACCGCCGCTCCTTTGCTGAGACGATCAGACATGGCGATGCGGCGCGCATGCAGCGCTGCGCGGCGGATGAGCCGGCGGAGCACGTAGCCGCGGCCCTCGTTGCTGGGCGTGACCCCGTCGCTGATGACGAAGGTCGCCGCCCGGACATGGTCCGCAACGATGCGCTCAGAGAGTGTGTTTGGCTTGGTGCTGGATGCGCGGACGAAGTCAACCAATGGCGCGAGGACGTCCGCCCCGAATACGTTGTCCTTGCCTTGCAAGATGAATGCGATGCGCTCGAGGCCCATCCCAGTGTCGATCGCGGGTCGCGCCAGGGACACGAGACTGCCGTCGGCCACACCGCGCTCAATCGCTTCGCCCGAGGTGCCGGAGAGGGGACCGCGCTGGTCGTACTGCGGGAACACCAGGTTCCAGAACTCTGTGAAGCGATCACAGTGGTCCGGCACGCAATCGTCGCGTCCGCAACCAATCTCCTTACCGTGATCCCACCAGATCTCGGAGTCGGGACCGGCCGGCCCCAGGCCCAGACCCCACCAGTTGTCCTCGAGCCTCGTGATGTGGTCTGCACTCAGGCCTGGCTGCTGGACCCAGACCGCGTGCGCTTCGTCGTCGGAGGGATGGATGGTGACGCGCAGTCGGTCCACCGGCATCCCAAAGCCTTTGGTGACGAGCTCCCACGCAAGCGGAATCGCCGTCTCCTTGAAGTACGCGCCGGTGGGGGTGAAGTTGCCGAGCATCTCGAAGAACGTGTGATGACGGTTGGTCTTCCCCACCTCTTCGATGTCGCCGGTGCGCAGGCACTTCTGGCAGCTGGCTAGCCGGGGCGCGGGCGGATCGCTCAAGCCCAGGTAGTAGGGCTGAAGCGGCTGCATTCCGGCCGAGATGAAAAGGGTGCTCGGGTCTCCCTTGGGCACAAGGGGTGCGCTGGGCAGGACCAGATGCTCCCGGCTTTCGAAATGCTCTAGAAAGCGTCTGCGGATCTCGTTCCCGGTCATTCGGGACTCCTGAAGTTTAGGGGGCGAGGCGCTCCAGCCGCCAAGCACCCCCCTGACGCCGTACGTAGCGCAGCCGATCGTGAAGGCGGTCGGCGCGGTTCTCCCAGAACTCGATCCAGCGCGAGCGAAGCGCATAGCCACCCCAATCGCCCGGCAGCGGCACGTCTTGAGGATGGCGATGGTCGAGCTCTGCGACGGCACGCTCCAGAACCGCGCGCGAGGTCACGACACGGCTCTGCCGCGACGCCAGTGCCGAAAGTTGAGCGCCGCGCGGTCGGGTGTGGAAGTACGCCAGCGATGCGGCGCGGCTGAGGCGCCGGACGCTGCCGGACACGCGCACCTGGTGGCGCGTCACCTGCCAGTAAAAGACGAGCGCCGCCCGCGGGTTCACCACGAGGTCGCGGCCCTTGAGGCTTTCGTAGTTGGAGTAGAAGACGAATGCGCCGTCGACGACGCCTTTGAAGAGGACCATGCGCGCGGACGGATTGGCTCGGGCGTCAGCCGTGGCCAGGGCGACGGCGTCGGGCTGCGGGGCACCCGCGCGCTGCGCCTGGCGATACCAGCGGCGAAACAGGACCAGCGGATCGTCCGGCGCCTCCGTCTCGACCAGAGCCATGAAAGCTGCGCCTACTTCCCCACGTTCTCGGTGCTCGCAAGCGCACGGGCGTCGATCGTGAAGGCCGGTTGGGGCGGTTGGCCTTCGGTGCCCGGAGCTGGATTGCGCTCGAGGTAATGGATCCCGATTTGCTGTGACGGAAACACCGCATGCAGCCGAACCGCCAGAGCGCTCTCATTGCGTATCCCGTGGACGGAGCCTGCGGGGATGAAGATGACGGCGCCGGGGCCGACTTCGCGCCTGTCGTCATCCAGCCACACCTCGGGCATCCCCTCGTCGACGACGATCACCTCGCTGATGGGGTGTGTGTGGCGAGGGATTCGATCGCCGGGTGCGATCACTTCCGCGACCAGGGTGATGTCGTCAACGCGGGCATCGCGCTCGGGGCCCGGATCGACGAGCAGCGCGACTTTGGAGCTCGGGCGGTAGTCGTCGGGATCGGCTTCATCGAAAGGTGCCGCTCGCGCGGGGTCAGGTGCTCCATCGCCCGGTTGAGGAGATCTCGCATCTCCACGCGGTCGAGCTCGGGATCCTCGGTGCCCAGCTGGTCGGCGACGGCGCGTGCGTCCTGCCCGTCGGTCGAGCCCACCGGCTGGTCGAGCGACAACGGCATGTAGGCGGGGCCCATCTCCATCGCCTCGGTCACATCGTCGGGGGTCACCCCCAGGCGCTCGGCGAGCTCGGAGACAGTGGGCTCGCGGCCGAGCTCGTTCTTCATCTGCTCGTTGACGCGGACCACGGACTGGTGCAGCTCTTGTAGGCGCCGCGGAAAGCGAATGGCCGTCCCCTTGTCGCGGAAGTAGCGCTTGATCTCGCCGGCGACCGTAAGCGTGGCGAAGGTCGTGAACTCGTAGCCGAGGTCGGGATCGAACCGTTCGATGGCCTTGATCAGACCCAGGTAGCCGACCTGCACGATGTCGTCCAGCGGCTCACCGCGGTTCTGGAACTTGCGCGCCAGGAAGTAGACGAAGTCGTGGTAGGCGTCGACCAGCCGGGCGCGAATCCGGTCGCGCTCCGCCGGGTCCGTGGTCTCCTTGTATCTCCGATGGAGAGCCCGCAGCTCCTCGCGAGACAACCGCGGCTGTGAAGCCACTCTCTAATTAGTTTCGGCTAGTCGGGCAACTGTTTGAGACCACGCTGCATTCGACTGGAGGCGTCACTTTTTCGCCGGAGGGCGCAGCGTCCTCTGGGGCCCCCGCGACGAAGTCGCGGGAGAAGGCGTCAGTCCTCACCCACGCTTTCAGCCGGCCAGGTACTTGACCATTCGGTAGTGGACGTGCCCGGTGCGGGGTTCGACCTCCGGGCGAAAGTCGTCGACGAAGCAGCGGATCATCTCGAAAGCCAGCCTCTGCAGCTCCGGATCCACCTCGACGTGGTGAGTCGGGACTGGCAGCAGCGAGTGGGCTCCAGTCGGCACGAGATCCACGTCCACGACCAGCGCGCGATTGGTGGCGAAATACGTGAGCTTGAGATCGGCCGGGGCGTCGAGGTCGCGTGCGGCCGCGATGGCGCTGTCGCAGGCTTGGGTCAGCGCGATCGAGAGCTCGTCGAGATCGACGAGGCTGAGCCCTAGCTGGCCCCCGAGCGTCGACGCCACCCGCTTGGCCACCGGGATGAACGCCGGTGTGGCGGGAATCTTGAGCTCGGCCAGATCGCGCTTTGCCAACCTCGCTACTCCTTAGCCTTGGTTGCTTCCTCGCCGTTGGTCACCTGCTGGATCCTTCGAGACGCGGCCGCTTCCAGCTCTTCCCGCTTCCGCTTCGCCGCCGCAACGCCGTCCTGGATCGCCTTGCCCACCGGGTGCTCAGGGTCCGTGACCATCTGCCGCGCCTTTTGCGCTGCCTCCTTCGCCTTGGTCACCGGCTCGCTGCCCGACAGCTCGATCGTCTTGCTGCGAATCGTCTCCACCTGCCCGCGGCCCGGTCCGGACGCGATATAGGCCCCGGCCACCAGGCCGACGATGCCGCCGAGGATGAACCAGCCGAAACCGCCGCCGCCGCTCTTCTCTTCAGCCATCGCTAACCTCCTAACACCGAGCGGAACAAACTTCTACCTGCCACCCTCACGCCGTGCGCCGCGGCCGTGATGCCGCGGCCGACCGCCGCCGCGCCGCTCCCGGCGGTGCGGAGCCCGACATTCACCCCCGCAGTGATGTCGTTCACGTTGCCGATCGTCTGCCGCACCTCCGGCAGTGTCTCTTTCATCTCTTCGTTGGTGGTGTCGAGCAATTCCTGAACAGAACCCAAAGTGCCCCGCAACCGGATCAAAACTGCGGCCAGGGCCAGCGCCACGATGAGCGCCGACGCCCCAAACGCGGCCCACATAAGGTTCTGCAGTGCTGATACCCCCTTGGACGAACCGGCAAACAAACGAAGGGTATATGAGAGCGGAGGGGGATGGTCAGCCGAGGGGCTGGCGGCCTGACGGGGGCGGCTCGGGTTCCTTTGGTCCACGCCGAAAACGCGGGACGAAGCGAGCCAAGGACTGCAGAAGGAGCGCGAAGGCGACCGCAGGGAGCAGGTTCGCCTGGCCCAGGCGAATTGACGGCAGGCCGAGGAAATCCCAGAGCTGCCCGAGGGCAAAGCCGAGCGCGGTCATGAGCAGAGTCGGGAGATAGGCCCGCCGCCGGAAGGGCAGGAACGCGTAGAAGACCTGCGAGAAGATGAGGACGGCGAGGGCGGCCACCACCAGCCCAGGCGGCACCAGGTTCAGCGCCTCCATCAAGCTCCCTCGGGGACGCGGCGATGGGTTGTCCTGAACGAGCTCAGGTGGGTCCCCTGCCTTGGCTTTCCAAGTCCCGTCGCGGGGCCCCCGCGAAATCGAAGATTTCGTGCGGCTCTCTGGCGGGCATTTGGTCGGCGGTCCGGACTCCGGGGTCCCGATTTTTCGTCTGTTGGGCAACCCGCACGCGCGCGCGCCCCGTCGGAAGCAGGGTCAATATTACGAGTCCGATTTCTGGGGCGGAACGACCCTTATGTGGAGCTCCTCAAGCTGGGCGGCGTCGACGGGGCTGGGGGCGCCGAGCATCAAATCCTGGTGGCTCTGAGTCTTCGGGAACGCCACCACGTCGCGGATGTTGTCCGTGCGTGCGATCGCCATCATCAGGCGATCGATGCCCGAGGCGATGCCGCCGTGTGGGGGCACTCCATAGTCGAACGCGTCGAGCAGATGACCGAACTGCGCCTGGATTCTCTCGCGGCTCATGCCCAGGACCTCGAACACGCGCTCCTGCAGCCCGCGATCGTGGATGCGGATGCTGCCGCCGGCGATCTCGATCCCGTTGAGGACGCAGTCGTATGCGCGCGCTCGCACGCGATAGGGCTGATCGTCGATCAGGCCCATGTCTTCGGGCCACGGTGACGTGAACGGGTGGTGTCCGTAAGTGAGCTTGCCCTGGTCATCCTCTTCAAAGAGGTACATCGGATAGATCCACGTGAACTTCCACTGTCCGTCGGGAATGAGCTCGCGACGCCGCGCAATCTCACGGCGCAACAGGCCCATGACCGTTTCCGCTTTGCGCCGGCGATCGGCCACCACAAGCACGAGGTCATCGGGCCCTGCTTTGGTCGCGGACCGGATCGCAGCCAGCTCGCCTTCAGTGAGGTGCTTGTCGAGCGGGCCAGGCACCCAGGTCAAACCTTTCGCCCCCGCCCCCCTTGCGAGCAAGGCCAGCTCGTCCAGCTCGCGTCGCGATAGGTTGCGGCCGCCTGGGACGGCAAGGCATCGGACCACGCCGCCCTCGGCGAGCACCGAGCGAATCACGCTAGCCTGCGTCTGGCTCAGGGCGTCGCTGAGGTCCGCGATCTCGAGCGCGTAACGCAAGTCAGGCTTGTCGGTGCCGTACCTGAGCAGCGACTCCTGCATGTCCAGGCGCGGCAGCGGGGTCTGGATTTCGATCCCGAGAACTTCCTTCCAGACCTTGACCCACAGCCCTTCGATCAGCGCGAAGACATCCTCCTCGCTGCAAAAGGACATCTCCACGTCGAGCTGTGTGATCTCCACCACTCGGTCAGCGCGCAGATCTTCATCACGTAGGCATCGCGCGATCTGGTAGTAGCGAGCGGTCCCCGCCACCATCAGCAGCTGCTTCAGCTGCTGCGGCGACTGGGGCAGGGCAAAGAAGCTCCCTGGGTGGAGGCGCGACGGGACCAGGAAGTCGCGTGACCCTTCAGGCGTTCCCTTCAAAAGCATCGGCGTCTCGACTTCCACGAACTCGTTGGCGTCCATGTAGCGATGCATCGCCTGGACGACGCGATGGCGCAGCTCCAGCATCTGCTGCATGCGCGGGCGGCGCAGGTCCAGGTAGCGGTACTTGAGCCGGGTCGCTTCGTCGGCGTCCACCTCATCTTCGATCTGGAACGGCGGCGTCTTGGCGGTGGAGAGGACTTCCAGCTCCGACGCTGCCACCTCGACCTCTCCAGTCGCCATGCGAGGGTTCTCAGAACCCTGCGGGCGGCGCCCGACCACTCCCTTGACCCGGATCACGAATTCCGCGCGCAGCTGCGAAGCAATCGAGTGCGCCTCCGGCGCGTTCGTGGGGTTGAAGACCACCTGCACGGCCCCCCAGCGATCGCGCAGGTCGATGAAGATCAGACCCCCGTGGTCACGCCGCCGCGCGACCCACCCGTAAAGCTCAAGCTCGTGGCCCTCATCGGAGGCGCGCAGCGAACCGCAGTGCGGCGCGCCAAAGCCGCTCATGAGAGGCGTGCCGGCAGGTCGTTCCAGGCGACCTCTTGCTGCTCGCCGCTGGCCATGCGCTTGAGCTGGCACACGCGGCGCACGGCATCGCTTGAGCTGAGCAGGACGACGAACAGGGCACCCAGCTTGTTGGCAGAGCGCATCTTCGCGCGAAGGCTCTTCGGCTCGAAATCCACCCCGGTGGAGCGTACCTGCCTGCAGATCCTGGCCACCTCCGCCCCCGCCACCTCGAGGCCGGCATCGGCCAGCACGACCACCTCGGCCGCAGGCGCCGGGATCACCTCCTCCCCGCTCGCCGCCATCAGCTCGATGACGCGGTCGAACCCGCCCGCAAAGCCAACCGCGGGGGTTGATGGCCAGCCTTCGGCCTCCGCCAGGCCGTCATACCGGCCACCTGCCGCCAGCGCGTCCTGCTGTCCCGTCGCGCCCGTCGGGTAGAACTCGAAGACGGTTCGTGTGTAGTAATCGAGGCCGCGCACGAGATACGGATTCAGCCGGTACGGAATGGAGGCCGCATCGAGCAGCCTCCGCACCGCTGCCCAGGCCTCGGAGCATTCATCGCACAGGTGATCGGTCATCCGCGGTGCGTCCGCCTTGAAGGGCTGGCACTGCGGCACCTTGCAGTCGAGCAGCCGCAGGGGATTAGTCTCGAGCCTGCGCTGGCAGTCCTTGTGCAGCTTGTCCTTGAGCGGCCGGTAGTAGGCGCGCAGCAGCTCAAGGTAGGCGGGCCGGCACTTGCCATCGCCGATCGAGTTGAGCTCGAGCGTGAGCTCGTTGAGCCCGACGCCGCCGAGCCAGCCGGCGGCGATCTCGATCACCTCCGCGTCCAGCGCCGGGCTTGCCGACCCGATGGCTTCGATGTCCAGCTGGAAGAACTGCCGGTAGCGACCTTTCTGGGGGCGGTCGTACCGGAACATCGGGCCAATCAGGAAGAGCCGAGCGGGCTGCGGGCCTTGATTGAGCCCGCCTTCGAAATAGGCGCGCACGATCCCTGCGGTCGCCTCGGGGCGCAGCGCCAGCTTGCGGCCGCCGCGATCCTCAAATCGATACAGCTCCTTGGCCACCGCATCGGTGTCTTCCCCTACGCGTTCAATGAGCTCCAGGTGCTCGATGATCGGCGTCACGATCTCCTGGTACCCGAAGCGAGCCGCAACCTCTGCAGCCGTCCGCTCCGCTGCGCGCCAGAGCGCGCGGTCTCGCGGAAGGATGTCGCGCACGCCGCGGACGGCCTTGATCGGCTCAGATCGGGGCATGGCTGACGATTGTATGGAGGAGGGCCTCGACAAGGGGTCGCAGGGCCGGGCCCGCGCGATTAGTATCTGGCCGGTGAATCTTGCCCTCGTCCAGCTGATCTCGCTGGTCCTGGCCGCGCTGGCGCTCGTGATGGGGGCCTATCTCCTGATCATCGGCAAGCGGCCGTGGAAGGGCAACGAGAGCGAGGGAGTGGCGCCGCGAGTCCGGCTGCTGGGTGTGAGCTATATCCTGGTCTTCGGGTCGGCGATGGTCCAGATCATCCTGCAGCCACGCGCCCTGGAAGCGGAGCTGCTCGGTGGCCTGATGGTCCTTGGCGGCATGATAGTCATCGTCGTCGTGTTACTCGAGGCCCGAGCCTCACGTCATTCTGCCCGCCTCGAGCACTCCGAGCGCGTTGACAAACGTCTCGGGAGTCGCTAGGCCTACCTCCCCTCAGGCGTGGTCCGCCAGCCGGCGGCCGCGGCGAGCGCCTCTGACAGCTCATCGAGGTGGATCGGCTTGCTCATGTAGTCGTCGAAGCCCGCCCTCATGCATCGCTCCTGGTCACCGGGCGCGGCAAGCGCGGTCAGGGCGATGAGACGAGGTCGCGTGCCACGAGGCCAGCGCCGGCAGATCGCCTCCGCGGCGGCGAGCCCATCCATCTCGGGCATCAAGACGTCCATGAGCACCGCGTCGTAGCCGCCTTTCGCCACCGCCGACACCGCCTCTCGCCCGTTCGATACGACATCGACCTGATGGCCGAGCTTGGCCACCAGGCGCTTCAGCGTGTTCTGGTTGAGCGCGTTGTCGTCGGCGACCAGGACCCTGAGGGCGCCGGGCGGCATCTCGCCTCGTGCCGGGGGAGGCACCTCCTGGTGCGTGCCCACCTGCGCCATCACGTCGTGCAGCTTGCGGGCGGTTACGGGTTTCGTGAGCGTGGCCTGAACAAGCCCGCCGTCCGCGGCGCCCGCCTCCTCTGGTCCGGGGGGCGCGGTGGCGATGAGGACGATTGGCAGCTGATCCGGCCCGCGAAGTGAGCGCAGCGCAGTCGAGATGGCGAGGCCGTCGACGACCGGGCGGCGGTGTTCGACCAGCGCCAGATCGAAAACATTCCCAGACCGCACCAACTCGAGCGCGTCTGCCGGGGTCGCGGATGTGGACGGCGCCCCCCAGAGCTCCGCCTGCAGTCCCAGCACACGGCGCTCGGTCGCGTCGGCGGCCACCACCAGCACGCGCATCCCCTCCAACGACAGGTGGCTGCTGATCGTGGCCGCAGGCACCACCTCGGCGAGAATCATGAACTCGAATGTCGTGCCGGCATCCGGTCCCGCCTCAACCCCGCCCTGTTCGACGCGCAGCTCGCCGTCCATCATCTCGACCAATCGCCTACAGATGGACAGGCTGAGCACCACCAGCGAGTCCCCCGCCTCAAGGCCGGCCTGGCTGCTCGGCTCATCCGAAAGTGCAGCCCGAAGGATCCTCGCCGGCACGCCGCGGCCGGTGTCGCGAACCTTGAATGTGAGGGCCACGTGATCGGTCCTCTGCTCGCAGCTCAGCTCGACATGAACCCCGCCGCGCTCGGTCCGCACGACGGCCGTGCGAAGCAGCGCAAACAGGATCTGATCCAGACGACGTGAGTCGCCCACGATCACGCCGGGAACGTCCGGCTCCGGGTGGAAAGAAAGGTCGAGGCCTTTGGCGCCCGCGGCGCCGACGACAAGGCTGAGGCATCCCTCCACGCTGGAGCGGACGTCGAACGGGTGCAGCGCGAGCTCGAACTCGTCGCTCCTGATCACGGCCGCATCGAGGACGTCGTCGACGAGCCTTGCCACCTGGTCGGCGCCCGCTTCGATGATCGAAGCCAGCTCACGCTCCTCGTTCGAGCTCGCGGTCGCCGAGAGCAACCCGGCCGCGCCGACAATCGCGTTCAGCTCGTCGCGGAGCTGGTGGCCGAAATCGGCGAGGAGCTCCGCGGGCTGCTGCTCCACCACCCTCGCGGTCTCGCCGTCTTGGGCTGGAGGTGGCGTCTGGGACGGCGTATGTTGCGTGGTTTCCTGCTCTTCCATAGGACTCAGTAGAGGTGCTCGAAGGAAGGCTGGTCGACCGGCTCGAACATCGATTCCGGCATGTCCACGCCCTCGGAACGGAAGTGTTGTGCGAACGCCGAGCGTGCCCCAGTCGCCGTGTGAAAGCCGACTGCGCGCCCGTCGCTTGACACCCCCACCTGCCTGTAGGCGAACAGCTCCTGCAGGGCGATCTCGCCCTCGACCATTCCCAGCATCTCGGCGATGCTCACGACCTTTCGCGCGCCACCGCGCAGCCGCTCCATCTGGACGATGACGTTGACCGCCGACGCGATTTGAGTGCGGATGGCGCGCGACGGCAGCTCAGTGCCTGCGAGCAAGACAAGTGTCTCCAAACGGCTGAGCGCGTCGCGCGGATTGTTGGCGTGCAGAGTGCTCATCGACCCGTCATGCCCAGTGTTCATGGCCTGGAGCATGTCCAGGGCCTCGGGCCCGCGGCACTCCCCGACGACGATCCGGTCGGGCCGCATACGGAGGCAGTTGCGAACCAGGTCGCGGATGGCGATCGCCCCCTTCCCTTCGACGTTGGGCGGCTTCGACTCGAGACTGATGACGTGGACCTGGCGGAGGCGCAGCTCGGCGGCGTCTTCGCAGGTGACGATGCGGTCAGTGGCTGGGATGTACGCAGAGAGGACGTTGAGGAAGGTCGTCTTTCCGGAGCCGGTCCCGCCGGAGACAATGATGTTGAGCCGCGTCTTAACGGCGGCGTCGAGATATTCCATCATCGCCGCCGTGGCACCGCCCGAGCTGACCATCTGTTCCGGGCTCAGCAGTTCGCGTCCGAATTTCCTGATCGTCAGGCACGGACCGTAGATGGCGACCGGCGGGATGACGACGTTGACGCGCGAGCCGTCCTTGAGCCGCGCGTCACACATCGGCTCAGATTCGTCGACGCGGCGGCCGATCGTGGAGACGATGCGGTCGATGACCCGGCGCAGGCTGCGCTCGTCCTCGAATGAAAGGTTGGTGAGCTCGATCTTGCCTCGCCTCTCGACGAAGATCTGCTCGGGCCGGTTGACCATCACCTCGCTGACGTCAGGGTCGCGGAGCAGCGTCTCGAGCGGGCCCAGGCCGATGACCTCGTCGAAGAGGATCTCGACCAGCCGCTCCTTGTCGGAAGACGTGACCAGGGCCGCAGGAGGCTTGAGGCGGAAATGCTCCTCTGTGAGCTGGAGCAGGAGGCGGCGGATGCCGGCCCGGTTGTTGATGTCGATCTGAGCGGTGTAATGCGCGAGGAGCTGGCCGTGGATCTCAGCTTTTGCAGCCGCGAGCGCGGGGCTGAGGAGGGTCGCCTGCTCGAAGGCTCCCTCGGGCGCGACCTGGAAGGTCTGGGTGCTCGGTGCCGCCGGTGAGGGCACTGGAAGTTGAACGGTCGGGGTCCTATCGGCAACCGGTGGCGCCGGGGCGCCGGTCGCGGGCGGCGCCACGGTCACCGGGTTTTGCTGGTAGCGGCGGTCAAAGCGCTCGGAAAGCTTCATGCCAGACGCCACTTCAGGGCTGAGTTCACTCGCCTCCGGGCCCGAACCGCCGCCCTTTTCACGTCAGGGTCCGCTTCTGTGGCCAGAGTCCGCAGGGCGTCGGCCGCTGCTGGGTGGCGGATCATCGCCAGTGCCCGGCAGGCGGCCACCCGCAGCCGCGACTCCAGATCGCGGTCCTGCGCCATCCCCACCAGCCACGGGGCCCGAAGGACGTCACCGCTCAGTCCGCACGCCATGATGATCGGGACCTCAGCCTGCGGGCTTACGGGCTGGCGCAACAGGGATTCCAGCTCGAAGTCGGACGCGGCGTGGTAAAGCTCGATCGCAAGCCTGCCCGGCGGAATACGGTCCACCGCGCTCATCAATGTATCGACGGCGCGCCGGCCCCCGGTCTTCCCCAGGGCGCGAACCGCGGCGTCGCGGACGCGCGGGTCGGGATCGTCCAGAAGGTCGCCAAGCCAGGGCACGGCGTCCGTGAGTCGCAGCGCTCCGCACAGGCGTGCCCCTGCGACCCGAATCTCGGGGTCCGCATGGGCAAGCGAGTCGAGCAGCTCGTGGTCGAGGCCGAACCGCGTGAACGCCTGCGTCACCCGCCACTGCGACGTGAGCCCGGGCCGCGCCCGGCTGAGCACGCCGCGAATCGCCACGGCCACGGACCCGGCATCTCCGAGCAGCTCGGAGGCCTTGACGTCCAGGACCACCTGCGGCTGGCCGGCGGCAGCCGCGGTAAGCACCCGCTCAACGCGCGCCGCCAAGCGCGATCGGGGTGCGCCTGCTCGAACGGCGCCCTGACTCCTGGTCTGGCGTTCCGATTCGAGTTCGAACGGTGGTTTGGTGCTCAAGGCGATGCTGGGATGCGGAGATTCGATCTGCGGGGGGTACATTATCGGGGTTTTGAGCGCCCGCGAGCTTCGCGAGAGCCAGGGGGCGGGGGGAGAACCACGAGAGTTGGCTGCGAGCAGCGGAGCAGACGCCGATCAGGCCCCCTCGGCGCTGCAGCTGCGGGTGCGGCTGCTGGAGATGTCGTCGGTCTTCGCGGAGCTGCCCGACGGTTCCCTTCGCGCTTTGGCCCGGCGCATGCGTGCGGTGGCACTGTCGACCGGCGAAACGCTCACGCTGGGCGCCCAGGGAGGCGACGCGATGGTCTTCCTGGCGTCCGGGCGGGCGGAGCAGTCGATCGCGGACATGTCCGGCAAGGTATTGCTCACGCGGCGGGCCCTACCCGGAGACGTGCTCATCCTCCCCGCCCCCCGCACCGGCACACGTTTCGTGACCAACATCCGCGGCCTGACCGACGCGATGATCCTGACCCTCGACCAGGACAGCCTGATGCAGGGCCTAGGCGCCGACGTGGAGAAGGTGGCGGTCGCCCTCGAAAAGCTGTGGGAGCAGGAGGTCGCGTTCGCCGCGGCGACGGAGGCGCAGGCCGCCACGAGGAGCGGCGGCCCGATCGTCGCCTTCTTCTCCGCCAAAGGCGGCTCCGGGGTCAGCACACTGGCCGTGAACACGGCGGCCGCGCTCGCCAACAAGTATCCCCATCAGGTGCTGCTGGTGGACCTCTCGGCGCCGTTCGGCCATGCGGCCCTGCTCGCGGACCTGGTGACGACAGGGTCGATCGCAGGCGCCTCCAGGGCGAGCCCGGCTGATTTCGACAAGGCGCTTCGCGGGGCGGTCGTCTACCACCGCAGCGGCCTGGGCGTGCTTCCCGGGACACTGCGACCGGAACAGATCGACCTGATGACGGGCGACCTGACCGGACGGGCGCTCGAGGCTGTGGCCGCCGGACAACGCGTGGTCGTGGCCGACCTCGGCACTGCGCTGAGCGAGGCTGCCCTGGCCACGATCGAGCGGGCGCAGTGCCTCGTTGTAGTAATGCCGGCTGAGATCGCGGCGATCACGGATGCGAAGCGGTCGCTGGCGGTCTTCCGAGACATCATGAGCGTGCCTGACAACCGCATCGAGCTGGTCCTGAATCATCGCGTGCCCCAGCCGCCGCTCGATCGTGGCGCCGTGGAGTCGATCCTCGGGCGGAAGATGAGCGTCACCGTCGCCTTTGACGACTCCCGGCCGGAGGAGGCAACCCTGGCCGGTGGGTTGGTCCTGCAGCGGGACCCGTCCTCCCAGGTTTCAAGGGGGGCTGCGGAGCTCGCCCGCACGATCGCGGGCAAGCTCAAGCTCGATGGCTGAGGCTCAGCGCCTGCGCGGGCAGGCGCTGGTCGAGTTCGCGATCGCCCTGCCAATACTCATCCTCCTCGTCGCGGGCGTTCTCGAGCTCGGCCGCGGTTACTCGCTCACCCTCGCCATGTCGGATGCGGCTCGGGATGGCGCTCGCTACGTGGCCGGCAAGACGGCCACGACCAACGGTCCTGGGCTGGCGGCGATGTGCAACCTCATCACTGCGGACCTGGCGGCCGTCACCTCAAGCATCAGTTGCCCAATCCAGGTCGGGCACGCCCCTCCTTTCGTCGCCGGGACGGACTACACGGCTCCGACCGGCGGCCAGGCGGTGGTCGCCGTGTACTGCGGGACGAGCGCGAACTGCGCCGGCAGCGTGACCACCCTCCACGCATCAGAGGTGGACGTCTACGTCTATTACGGGTTCAACGACCTGAACCTCCTGGGCGGACTGGTGACTCTGTCGGGATCGAGCAAGACGACCACGTCGTGGTGAGCTTTTGGCCGCTGCACTGCCCCTCACCGCCGGCGCCCTTCGGGCGCGGGCGGGGCTCCCCACGTGGTGGGGAGCGAAGCCGCCGCACGGGTCAGGCCCTGGTCGAGTTCGCGCTCGTCGCGCCGGTCCTGCTCCTCATCATCGGCGCCACCGTCGACATGGGCCGCGGCCTGCTCCTTTACTCGCTCCTCTCCGGAGCGTCGCGCGACACCGCCAGGCAGGCCACGCTTGTGTACTACAGCGGCTCCAACACGCTGCCGCCCGACTGCACGGCACTGACGACGGCGTGCACGCTGGTTCCGCTCGTCAACGGAGCCCACCTGCTGGATCCTCTGGGCGTCGCGGTTGTCTACCAGGATTCGACGGCGATCGGCTCGCCTCCGGCCTACGGCGCCTACGTCCCGAACGCCGACCCGACGCAACCGGGCGCGATCACGCTCGCGGGGGGCACGGCGACCAACACCGTCTACGTCTTTATCTATGAGCTCGATTCCGAGCCTGGCAATCCCAGCCCGCGCTGGAGCTGCCCGACATGCGCCGCTGCCAACGGCTCTGCTGTGAGGACTTCCGGCCACCAGCGCGTCGTGGTCGACCTTCAGCTCAAGTGGCAGCCGGTTCTGGCCCGCTTCTTGGGCCTGCCCACCACCATCACCTTCAACTCGCAGACGGTGGACAGGCTCGAGTTTTGATGGCGCCCCACCCGGCACGCAAACAGTCGGGCCAGGTGATGGTCCTCGTCGCGGTGGCGCTGCTCGCGCTGATCGGCTCCGCCGCGCTCATCCTCCTCGCCGGCTCTGTCGAGTGGCAGAAGAACCAGCTGCAGGAGCTGGCCGACTCCACGGCGCTCGACTCCGCCCTGAAGATCGGGACCGGCTGCGACGCGGCCAAGGCGAACACGATCATCACCGAGGCCGACAACTTCCTGGCCACGCGCCGCACCCGCACGGGCTCGCTGAGCATCGCCGCCGGGACATGCGCCACGCCATACCAGGGCACCGACACCTTCGCGGGCGGCCTCAGCGCGACCTACAACTACCCGTACCGAGCCCATCAGCAGCAGGTCGAGGTGATCCTGACGCTGAATCTCCCCATCTCGTTTGGTGGTCAGCTCGGCGCCACCAACACCACCGTGACCAGACGCGCCGTGGCTCAGGCGCTGGCCGGATCGGTGCCTGCGATCTCGGCGACCACGCTCAGCTGCACCGCCGGCCAGGTCAACGTCGCGGGCGGCATCCTTGCACAGAACGCGATCACGCGTGCCGGTGGTTGTGCGTTTTATGCGCACCAGCGCTTTGACGCTGCGTCAAGCACATATTCCGACCTGGGCAACGTCCAAGTCTACACGGACGGCCAGAGCTGGGTCGGCGGCGGAGGCAGCTGCGTCGCGGGAGCGAACGCAGGCTCGACCAATGCGATCTGCGCTGACGGCGCGGAGGTCTCAGGTCACACCGCCCCGGCCTGCGGCACCACCGGGACGAGTCAGTTTCTCTCCGCAGGTGACGCGCTCACCAATCCAAATCCATGCGCGGCCGGAGTCGCTCCTCAGCCGGTGTTTCCACGCCCGACCGCGCTACCGCCGGAGCCGAACACCGACGCAGCCGCGATCGCCACGCTGCAAGGCACCGGTGGCGCGGCATGCAGCCCGGCCGGGGTCTACCCGAACATCTCCGCAGGCGGTTCTGTCGTCGGTACTGGCCTCGCACCTGCGCCGGTCAAGGATGCCAGCGGCTACTACCACTTCAAGCCGAGCTGCTACGGCTACCTGAACCCAGGCGCTCTGCCGGCCACCATCACCAACGTCCAGGTCGGCTCCCAGAGCGCGGTCACGACCCCGACTGTGACACCGACCCTGCCGGCGGCGAGCCAGGCCGGCACACTGCTCGTCGCGGTCATCAGGTCAGACGCCAGCAACACCGCGTTCACGGCTCCGGCCGGCTGGGTCCGCGCCAACAGCCGTAACCAGGCCAACGCGTCCCGCACCGAGATCTGGTACTACCCCGACAATCCCGGTGGGATCACGAGCGCCACATTCGTAGTTCCCAGGGCCGCAGTCGCCCAGATGAGCGAGTGGCGGAACGCGCTCGCGGTGGCACCGCTGGATACGACGGGGACCCTGAACCTGAACTCAAACCAGTCTTCCGCAACCCTCTCGACGAGCGCCGCTACCACATCTGCCAACGACCTGGTGATCACAGTGTTCGGGCCTGGGGTCCAATTACCGCAGACCTATGCACCCGGGGCCGGGTGGAACAGCCTCGTCAGCGATATGCCCGATGGCTTCGCCTCCGAGTACCGTCTCGACCTCCCGATCGGCGTCGCAAGCGAGACGGTGACGGTCACCACGGCCACAAGATGGTCTGGGGTCATCGCGGCGTTCAAGCCCGCGCCGGGCGGCGGCAACGCTACCTTCGACCCAGGCTTCTACTACTTCAACGGCTCCGGATTCGCGGGCGGCGGCGGCATCTGCCTCAACAGCGCAACTCTGCTCGGACGCGACGTAACGCTGGAGTTCGTCAACCAGGCCGGCTTCTCGTCGGGGACCTGCGTACCAGGCGGCGGAGCGGCATGCGTGTCGCCGTGCCCCTTCGGATCTGTCCCTTGCTCACTCTCGGCGTGCCCGCCCAACACCCCGGCCGATCCGCCGTCCAACCTCACGTGGTTCGCCGCGCCGTGCTCGACCGCTCCGAGCGCGGCCGACGCCGGCAGCTGTCCCGGATCCGCGTGGTGCCCTGTCGGGAACCGTGCGTGCTGGAACGTCCTCATCTGGGCGCCGGCCAGCAACACCGGTCAGATCGCGATCAAGGGCGCTGCCGCCAACGCGTGGCTACTGGGCTCGATCTACTGGCCCGGCACGTGCACGTTCGACGACAACGGCACGAGCATGATCGCCGGCACCATCTCCTGCGGCACCCTCTCGATGTCTGCGGGCGCGGGCGCGGGCACCTCTGTCGGCAGCGATGCTGGGGTCGGCACGGCCCTCGTGGAGGCCATTCTGGTCGAGTGAAATCCAGTGCACATCGCTCATGATGTGCACCGTGAAACGCACGCTTAACGATCGGACCGGTTGCGCAGATGTCGGTCAGTGAGATCAGCCGCTCGCGGCGCGGCCGGACTTACATCATCATCGGCACGGTCCTTGCCATCCTTGCGTTTGCGACAGCGGCCGGCGTAGCCAGCCTCCCGCTGCTGTTCTCTGGGAGCGTAGGCGGCACCAAGATCGTCGTCGCCAAGACCAACATCAGCGCCCGCACGCGGATCCAGTCCGCAGACCTGACGCTGAGCTCATTCACGCCGGTCCCGCCGCAGGCGTTCACGACCATGAAGTCGGTCGAGGGCAAGGGGGCGCGCGTCGACATCCCGGCCGGCTCGCCGATCACAGCCAACCTGATCGCCGACGCGCCGGATCTCCTCAGCACCAGCGACGTCACCTACTTGCCGATACCATCCGGATTCGTCGCCGTGACGGTGCCCACGTCCGAGCAGGTGGGCGTCGGCGGCTACGTGCAGGTTGGGGACCGCATCGCTGTGCTGGCCACCATCAACACGTCCGTGTTCGGCCCCGGTCCCGCGATGCCGGTGGTCCGAACCGTGTTCAAGAACCTGGAGGTGATCCGGGTCGGACCAGCCGCCACCACCAACCAGACTTCGCAGCTCACGAGCAGCCTCACCGTGCTCATGACCGCGTGTGATTCCGAGTACCTCTTCTGGCTGCTCAACAACGCAGTCCTCAAGTACACTCTGGAGTCCTTCAAGGACTACGGCGCGACCCCGAGCCAGCCCGACCCGTCGTGCCCTGACATCAACGCAGTCGGCGGCGTGGGGCCGAAGGACGTCAACAAACGCTGGCACTTCACGACTGGATGACGGCGTCGGTAGCTTCTGAGCAATGCCGGTAGTAGTCGTCCTGGTCGCGGTGGTGGCTGCCCTCGGCGTGGGCCTGGTCATGTACGGCATCCTTGCCCGCGACCGAGCCACAGCGCCCGCGGCGGTGGGGTCCGGCTCCCGGGTCACCTACCGCACCCTGGCCGACGTGCGCGAACAGCTGCGTAGGCGCTTCGAGCCGACGGGGGCGGCGGTGTGGATTGCCCCGCAGAGCCCCAACCGTCTTGCCGCGGACCTCGCCAGCGCTGACCTCCAGCTGCGGCCATACGAGTTCCGCCTGCTGCAGGTCGCGTTTGCGGTGGCGCTGGCGCTGATCGCGTATGCGCGATTCAACCTCAGCCTCGCAGTGCCTGTCCTCGCGGTGGTCGGCTACGTGCTGCCCGCCGTCTATCTCCGCAACCGCCTCGGGCACCGGCTGCGCATGTTCGAGGCCGGCCTGCCCAGGGCGATGGACCTGATCGCCAACTCGATGAAGGCAGGCCAATCAGTGGCACAGTCGCTGGGTGCTGTGACAGAGAATGCCAACCCTCCGGTGTCCACGGAATTCGGCCTGGCGCAGCGCGAGGTCGAGCTCGGAGCCTCGGTCGAAAGCGCGCTCGCCAACATGGTGCGGCGCATGGGCAGCGCTGACCTCAGGCTGATGGTGATGGTGATCACGATCCAGCACGCCGTCGGAGGCGACCTGCCGGCCATCCTTCACACGCTTGCGGACACCATGAGGCAGCGTGAGGAGATGCGCCAGGAGATCATGGCGGCGACCGCTCAGTCGCGCGCGTCCAGCCTGATCATCACTCTGCTGCCGGTGATCGCGGCCGTCTTTCTTTATTTCGTCGTGCCTGATTACTTCCGCCCGATGTTCGTGAATCCGCTCGGATGGGTGATGCTTGCGCTTGCGGGCGGTCTGCTCGCGATCGGCAACCTGATCATCCGCCGCATCACGGAGATCGTATGAACGCCCTGCCGATCTTTCTTGGACTGATCGCCGCCATCGGCGTCTGGCTGGTCGCGTCCGGCGTTCGCTCGGCGCGCGCAGGCGACGCCACCTCGCTCGCTCGCCAGCGTCTTGCGCGGCAGGAGCTCGGGCTCGGTCAGAGCGCCATCGCGCTCGAGCTCGAAAAGCCGCTCTCTGAACGCCTGTCGGCTCCTGTGCGCAGGTGGTTCAAGAGGCAGATGAGGCGCCTCACGCCCGCGGCGCAGGCTGCCAACTTCCAGCGCCAGCTCGACTTCGCAGGCAACCCATTCGGTCTCGACCCTGCGGGCGTGCAGACGCTGCGCATAGCGGCCGCCGCGGCGATGGGAGCAATCGGCACGGCGATCGGGGTCCTGTTCGGCTCGCCCCTGGCCATCGGCTTGCTGCTCCTGGTCGGAGTCGGCATTGGGTTCTACCTCCCCATGCTCTGGCTCGATCAGCTGGTCCGCAGGCGCCGCGCCGAGCTGGAAGCCGCCCTTCCCAACGCGCTGGACGTCGTCGCCATCAGCATGTCGGCGGGCCTCGGCCTCGATCGCGCGCTGGAGCAGCTGGTGCGGCACCAGGAAGGGCCACTCACCCTGCTGGTCGCCCGTGCGCTGCGCGAGATCGAGCTCGGCCGCCCGCGGGCCGAGGCATTGGAGGACATGGCCAACGCCACCGCGATCGAGGATTACACCGCCCTGGTCCGGTCGGTCCTCCATGCAGAGCGCAGCGGCGTGCCCATCGCCAGCTCCATCGCCGCCTACGCCGCTCAAATGCGCGTCAAGCGGCGCCTCCACATTCGTGCTGAGGCGGCACGAGCATCCTTAAAGATCCTCCTCCCCACCGTCGGCTGCGTCTTTCCGACGCTGTGGCTGATCCTGCTCGGCCCCGCTCTGCTCGTCGTCCTTTCAATCGGGCACAGGTGATCGGCTACTGAAGAAAGGGATTGAGCCGCCGCTCCTTGCCGATGGTCGTTGCGGGCCCATGGCCGCTGTAGACAATCGTGTCGTCTGGCAGTGAAAGAAGCTTCAACCTGATCCCCTCGATGAGGGCTCGGCTGTCGGAGTTGCGGAAGTCCGACCTGCCGATCGACCCGGCGAATAGAGCGTCGCCGGTGAACACCACCCTATCGATCTGCAACGACACACCGCCTGGGCTGTGGCCCGGAGTGTGCAGGACCTGAAGCTCCAGCGAGCCCGCCGTATAAGGCTCGGCTTCGCTGAGGCTCATAACGTCGGCGATGGGCGGGAACTCCATGGCAAACTCCCGCCGAAGCGGCTTTCCGCCGCTCAGGACCTCGCGCTCGGCGTCGTGCACTGCCACCGGCACCGGACCGAGCTCACGGATCAGGTCGAGCAGGCCGCCGATGTGGTCCAGGTCCGTGTGGGTCAGCAAGATCGCCTTCACGATTGCCTTCCGAGCACGTACGAGCCGCAACATCTGCTCTGGTTCGACGTTGGCGTCGATCACCACGGCATCGTTGGTGCTTTCGTCGGTGACGAGGTAGGAGTTGGTGCCGAATCGCGCGTCGGCGGTGGTTTCGACTTTGAGTCGCCCGCCGCCCGAAGGCCAAGGCTTATCTCGCGACATCGGCGGCCGGAGCCAAGGAAGGGGTGGCGCGACGAGGAGCGCATCTGTGGATGCGTGACAAGGGAGCGCCGGGCCCCCTTACGCCGGCTTCAGCGCCACAGGCGCCCGGCCGCCTAGGACGCGAGGAAGCGAGGACTTGCGGGCTGGCGGGCGACCAGGTCAAGCGAGGTTCTTGCGAACGATGACGTGACGTCCGATCTCGCGCACGGGCTCGAAGCCCGCGCGCACGAACATCGATAGCGGCCCACGGTAGTTGGTGTGTTCCGAGTCGTCTGAGCGAGCCGGATAAGCCTCGACGGCGCGCAGGCCACGCACCCTCAGCCGCTCAATCGCGGCATCGAGCAGCTTCGAGGCCACGCCGTGGCCGCGATAGCGCGGAGCGATCACAAAACACGCCACTGAGCCGACTCCCGGATAGTTTGCGGCGGCAAGACCAAACCGATGCATCACACCCGCGAGGCGAGCCGTCTCGCCGTAGTTGCACCAACCGACCGGTTCGTCGCCATCGAAGGCAAGGAGAGCCGTCACCTCCCCTCGCCTGATCGATTCGCTCATGTCGTGCCGGTTGTCTGCGGCCGTTCTCTCCGCCCACTCGTCGTCGCCTTGCGTTCGATGCGTCTCCATGCAGTAGCAGCTCTGCCATTCGGGGAAGTCACGAAAGGCGATGTCATCAAAGAAATGCTGGTAGGCGGGCAGCAGCCCACTGCCCACGTCGCGAATCTCGATCGGGCCGATCTCGCGCAGGCGCTCCAGCTGGGCGCGAGCAGCTGGATCCACCGCCAGCCTCAACCCCTGCAGCTGGGCTTGCGCCTCCGACTCGAGCATGCGGCCGGCGGGCCCGTCGGCCTCCCACGACATGCGTACCTGTGTGCCACCCTCGTCGCCGGCGAGCTCCCACTCGACCAGGTGCTGTGGCGCGGCCGCCAGGCCGGGCGCGAATACGAATCGGGTGCGCAAGACGAGCCGCCGGGGAGCGACCTCGACGACTTCCGACTCCTCAGCCGCCTTGCCCTCGAGGTCGACCCAGCGGATGCGGGCCCCTGGCTGGAACTCGCCTTCTGGCTGGAGCCTGTAGTACCACTCGCGCCGGCCCGGGCCAACGAGAGCAGCCCAGACCGCATCGGGCTTGACACCCACATGGATCGAGCGCGAGCCCCTGCTGCTCAACTGGCTTCGCGGGCGACCGTGTGCACGTCCTTCACGCCTTCGAGCTTCTCCATCAGCCGCGACAGCTGCGCGAGGGAGTCGATCTCCACGGTGGCGGAGACGACGGCCGACTTGTCGTCGTAGACATGGACCTCGAGAGCGGACATGTTGACCCGATTCTCCGCCACGACCGTGGCGATGTCGCGCATCAAGCCCTGCCGGTCCCAGGCCTCGATCTTGATCGCAACCGGGTAGAGATGCGTGGCGTCCGAGTCCCAATCCACCGGCACCACCCTCGCGCGGTCCTGCGCATTGACCGCGTTGATGCAGTCGGCGCGATGCACGGTGACGCCCCGGCCTCGGGTCGTGTACCCGACGATCGCGTCGCCCGGCACGGGCTGGCAGCACGGGGCGACCTTGGTCAGGATGCCTTTCTCACCGCGGACCAGCACCCTCGGCGTCGGCTGAACGTTCGGAATCAATGGGATCGAACGCAGGTCTGCGCCGGCCGCGTCCGAGTTCAATGACATGCGCATCACCACGGCATGCGGCGAGAGATCGCCGTAGCCGATCGCGGCAAGGAAGTCGTCGACCGCAGGGAACTTGTGGACGCCGGCTATCTCCGCGAGCTTGGTCTCCGGGAGATCGGCAAGGTTCACGCGGTGCATGCGATGGAGCTCCTTGTCGAGAAGGTCGCGACCCTTGGCGACGTTCTCCTCACGGCGCTGCGTTTTGAACCACTTCCGGATGCGCTCCTTGGCGGAGGCGCTCTTGACGAAGTTCAACCAGTCGCGGCTGGGGCCGTGCGGGCCTTTCGAGGTCAGGATCTCGATGATCTCGCCGTTCTGCAGCTGGTAGTCGAGCGGGACCATCCGCCCATTGACCTTGGCGCCGATGCAGCGGTGCCCAACCTCGGTGTGGATCCTGTACGCGAAGTCGACCGGCGTCGAGTCAGCGGGCAGGTTCAGCACGTCACCCTTGGGGGTGAAGACGTAGACCTCGTCCTCAAACAGGTCGACTTTGACGGTGTCGAGGAATGACTCGGCGTCGCCGACCTCGTTCTGCCACTCGAGCAGACTGCGCAGCCAGGAGAGCTTCTGGTCAAAGCTCGCGTCCTTCTCCCCTTCCTTATAGGTCCAGTGGGCGGCCACGCCGAATTCGGCCACCCGGTGCATCTCGAGGGTGCGGATCTGGATCTCGATCGGCTCGCCCGTATGGGTGATCACCGTCGTGTGCAGCGACTGGTAGCCGTTCGACTTCGGCATCGCGATGTAGTCCTTGAACCTGCCTGGGACCGGCTTCCACAACGAATGGACCACCCCCAGTACGCCGTAGCAGTCGCGAACCGACTCCACCGTCACCCGCATCGCCAGCAGGTCATAGATCTCGGAGAAGTCCTTCTGCTCCCTGGTCATCTTCTGCCAGACGGAGTAGATGTGCTTTGGGCGGCCGGTGATCTCGGCCTGGATGCCGACGCCATCGAGCTCCCTGGCGAGAATCTCGCGCAGGTCGGACACCAGCGACTCGCGCTCATGCCGTTTGCGCGCGATCCGCTTCTCGACGTCGTCGTAGGCCTCTGGCTCGAGGTGGCGGAAGGCCAGGTCTTCGAGCTCCCACTTGATCTGACCGATGCCGAGCCGATGGGCGAGCGGAGCGTAGATGTCCAGGGTCTCGCGCGAGATCTTTCGTCTCTTGACCTCGGGCAATGGCTCGAGCGTGCGCATGTTGTGCAGGCGGTCGGCGAGCTTGATGAGGACCACGCGCAGGTCCTCGGCCATAGCCACCATCATCTTGCGGATGTTCTCGGCCTGCTGCTGCTGGTCGGAGCGGAGCGAGATGCGGCCCAGCTTGGTGACGCCGTCGACGAGCTTGGCCACTTCATGGCCGAACTTGCGCTCGAGCTCGTCGGCGGTGAGCGCCGTGTCCTCGACAGTGTCGTGAAGCAGGGCAGCAGCCAGCGTCTGCGCATCGAGCTCGAGGTCGGCGAGGATCGCGGCCACCTCCAGCGGGTGGTTCACGTAGTCCTCCCCCGACAGGCGGCGCTGGCCGTGGTGCGCGATGGCTGCGAGGTCGTAGGCGTTCTTCACCAGCTCGCGGTCCTTTGACTCGAGGTGGTCGGCGATCCGCAGGAGCTCTGAAACCGTCATGTATGCCCTGGAGAGAGTTTAGGAGAGGCGATGATGGCCCTCGCTCTGCGGGCTCAACTCGAGAACACGCACCTAGACTTCTTAAGCCGAATGTATTCAGAGCGGACGACACTTGCCCTACGCACCGGCTTCAGCGCTGCAGCCGCCATCCTGGTCCTGGCGGGGGCGTCCCTCAACGTCAGCGGGCGCAGTGGCCAGGGCGCCCTGCTCGCGATCGTTGCCGGCGTGCTTGCGTTCACCGCCGGCGCCGCGAACCGGGCGTGGAAGGTCTCCGCCCCCGCCGCCGCTGCGGCCCTGGTCGTGCTCCTGTTTGTCGTCGAGTTCGATCTCGGCGACCCGCAGCTGCCGGTGGAGTTTGTGGGGCTGCTCCTTCTCGGCCTGGGTGGCTTCGTCGGGAGCATCGCGTACAGGAGCTTCACCGAGGCCTTGCGGCGCCAGCTTGGCGAGATGGAAAGTCTCTCGGCCCAGCTCGGGGACAAGCATCGTGCATTCCTGGCCGCCACCTCTGAGGTGGATGGACCGGTCACCGCCGACGTCGGGGTACTGACATCGAGCATCGCAAGCCAGGTCGGCGCCGCCTTCGCGTGCTGCTATCTCGCTTCGGCCGACGGACGGCGCTTTGTCCCCCAGCCTCCTGGGATCGGCATCGAACGCCTTCGGCCGCAGCCTGTCAACCGCCCGCATGAGAACGCGGGACCTCTGCTTTCCGCAGTTGAGTCCCGTGCCGTGTTCGCTGCGGCGAATGAAAACGGCCTGAGCGAGCTGATCAGCTACCTGCCCGAGGAGTTCCACCTGCAGGGCCTGATGGCGGTGCCGATGCCGATAGGCGATCATGTCGGCGGATTTCTCGTCCTTGGCAAGACCAGCGGCGGGTTCAGTGATGACGACATGCGTCTCGCCGCCACTCTAGCCGCCCGCGCCGGCGCCCAGATCGCCAGCGCTCACCTGGTCGCACTCACGAGGCAGGAGTCGGCCCGCTACTCGCTCATGAACGAGCTCGTCAAGGAAGCCTCCGGCAAGACTATGGACGAAGTCCTCGACCTCGTCCTGGGTCGTGGGACCGAGGTGATCCGTTATGACGCCGGCCGCGCCCTGCTGTTCCAGGCGAACGACACCTACGCCCTGCTGGACGGCAGCAGCTCCGCTTCCGAGCCCATCGCCGGGCCTCTCACCCGGGTGCGCCAGGGCGACACCATGTTGCGCAACCTGGTCACCGAAGAAGAGGGCATTTACAGCGGCCTTCACCCCGAACAGTTCGGCGGCACCGTCAATGAAGCACTGACCCCGATCCGCGGGAAGTCCGGTGTGATCGGCGCTCTCTGTCTCGGCCGGCGTGGAACCTCGGGCTTCAGCCAGCAGGACATCGCTGCGCTCGACGACCTCGGGTCGATGGCCGGAGTCGCGGTCGAGAACTCGCGCATCCTGCAGGTCGTCAGCGGACAGGCGTCGCGGCTCGACACCGCGCTGGACGCCCTGGGCGAGGTTTCGCAGGCGCTGACGACTGTGACCGAGGGACCTCGCGTGCTCGAGCAGAAGACGCTGGAGACGGCGGTGAGCGTGACCGTCGGCACCGCGGGCCTGCTCACTCGCACCTCAGACGACGGACGCCAGGTCGTGATCATGTCGGTTGGTTTTCCCGCCGACGTCGACGGCATGGAATTCCACAACGGCCAGGGGCTGGTCGGCGCGGTCATGCTCAGCCTTCGTGCCACCGCGGTGCCCGACCTCGATGCAACCGCTGACCTCCGCTCTCCGCCCGACCTTCTCGAGTACGGCCTCCACGCCGCGATCTGCACGCCCATGCTCGAGGAAGGTCGATTGTGGGGAACACTTTCGGTCTTCGACAGCAAGAAACGGGAGTGGGGTGCGGATGACCAGCGGGTCCTGGCCACGCTCGGCAACCAGGGTGTGGTTGCGGTTCGCAACGCTGAGCTCTATGAGAAGAACCAGCGCAGCATCTGGGAGCTGAGAAATCTGCAGGAGGCGCTGCAGGCCGCGACCTCGACGCTAGACCTGAATCAGGTGCTCCAGCAGGTCCTGGCTGGGGCCGCCAAGGCCTCGGACGCGCAGATCGGCTGCCTCGCGCTCGACGACGCTGGCCACCTTGTGCTCAAGGGCGGTTTCGGAACCGACCACGTCACCGCCGAAAAGCTGGCCCTCGGGCTGGGAGGCGACATCTGCCGCCGCGTCATGGAGTCGGACGAGCCGGTGATGGAGGCCATGGAGCAGGAGTCGGAGGCGGAGAGCCCGCTCAACCCGCGGGCGGTGCTCTGCGTGCCGATCACTCTGCGGGGTAAGCCGTTGGGCGTCGTCTTCCTTGCCAACTACCAGGTCGGCCATGCGTTCACAACCGACCACCGCACCCTTGTCACCGAGCTTGCGACTCAAGCGGCGGTCGCGATCGACAACGCACGGCTGTTCAAGGATCGCGAGGATGTCATCTTCCAGTCGCTCGTCGCGCTGGCGAACACATCCGACGCCAGGGACCGCTACACCGCGGGGCATTCGCAGCGCGTTACGCAGTACGCACTGATGATCGCGCGCCAGCTCGGGTACTCCCCGCACGATCAGAGCGCATGGGTTCGCCTCGAGCGTGGCTGCCGGCTCCATGACATCGGAAAGATCGGCGTTCCCGACGAGATCCTGCGGAAGACCGGCAAGCTGACCGAGGAAGAGTTCGAGAAGATGAAAGAGCACACCACGGTCGGCTTCAAGATCCTCAGCGCGCTGAAGATGCTGACAGATGAGCTGGTCATCGTTCGATCACATCACGAGCGATATGACGGGAAGGGATATCCCGATCGGAAGAAGGGCGACGAACTGCCCATATTTGCCTGGATCGTGAGCGCCGCCGATGCCATCGATGCGATGACGTCGGATCGCCCTTACCGCAAAGGCATGTCGCTGGACGTGGCGATCGACCAGGTCGGGCAGGGAGCCGGGACTCATTTCCACCCCGATGTCGCGGAGGCTGTGCTCGACGCAGCGAACAAGGGCACGCTGCAGCTGATCCCGCAAGAGTCACTCCACCCGGACGCGCCGACGATCGGCGCGTTCGAGAACCCGACGACCTAGGGCGCGGGGGATCAGGATCGGGTGCTCAGTAGGCCTTCGCGAGGGCCACGCGGTACTGGGCCGGCTTGCCGCACGCGAAGCACTTGCCTGTCCCGTCCGATTCCTCCTCGATGGTGCGGATCGTCACCCCCCCGGCGTCGGCCTTGATTCGCGCCTCCTCTTCTGGGTCGCCGCACCACGACGTCCACACGAATCCGCCCCGTTCGCGGAAATGCGCGATCACATCTTCCAGCGTTGACAGCTCGAACGTGTTGTCACGCTGGAATTTCGCGGCTCGGTCGAAAAGCTGCCTCTGAAAGGCTTCGAGCCGCTCGCGCAGATAGACGCCGATCCCAGACACCGCGACGCCGTCGCGTTGGCGCGTCAGCCGGTCCACCACCTCGACCTGGCCTTTCTCGATATCACGAGCGCCTACGTTCAGCCGGATGGGTACCCCTCTCAGCTCCCAGTGGGCGTACTTGTCGCCGGGTCGATCATCGCGCCAGTCGACTCGGTGCCGGATCCCAGCCGCCTTGAGCTCCAGCGCCCAGCTGGTGATGAACCGTTCGACGGCGGCGCGGCCCTCGTCGTCGCGGAAGATCGGCACGATGATGACCTGGATCGGCGCCACCCTCGGAGGCACGATCAGACCTGAGTCGTCTCCGTGCGCCATGACGAGCGAGCCGACCAGACGAGTGCTGATACCCCATGACGTGGAGTAGCAGAGCTCGCGCTCGTTGTCCTTGTTCGAGAACGAGATGTCATATGCACGTGCGAAGTTCTGGCCGAAATAGTGCGACGTCCCCATCTGCAGCGCGAGGCCGTCTCGCATCAGGCCTTCGACCGTGAGCGTGTAGACCGCGCCGGGAAACGTCTCGGCAGGGGATTTCTTACCACTGAGGACGGGCACCGCCAGCCAGTCCTCCGCGATCGATCGGTAGTAGCCAAGGATCAGCTGCGCCTCGTCCATCGCCTCGGCCGAGGAACCGTGAAAAGTGTGGCCTTCCTGCCACCAGAACTCGCGGCTCCGCAAGAAGAGGCGCGAGCGCATCTCCCAGCGCACGACGCTGTTCCACTGGTTGGTGAGCTTGGGCAGATCGCGGTGGCTCTGGATGTATCGCTTGATCAGCGCTCCGATGATCGTCTCAGAGGTCGGCCGGACCGCGAGCGGCTCCTCGAGCTCCTCCATCCCGCCGCCGGCCTTTGTGACCCAGGCCACTTCGGGCGCGAAGCCCTCGACGTGTTCGGCTTCCTTCATCAGATAGGAACGAGGGATGAGGAGTGGGAAGGCCCAGTTTTCGTGCCCGCTCTCCTTGATCATGTCGTCAAAGGCGCGCTGGATGTTCTCCCACATCGCCCAGCCGTAAGGGCGAACGACCATCATGCCGCGCACGCCAGACCAGTCCGCCAGCTCCGCCTTGCGGATGACGTCCGTGTACCAGCGGTCGAAGTCGACCGACATCTTCGTCACCTCTTTGACGAAGTCCTGCTGCTCCTCGGTGTCTTTGATCTCTTTCATCAAATTTCCACGTGCTTACATCACATTGGAGAGTTGGTCAACGCCCGCGCCTGAGTGGTGCGCGGGGCTAACGCGGGGCCGGGGCGGGGGCGTGCTCTGCTGCAATCGCGTCGATCTCAGCCAGCAGCACGGGCAGGAGCTCTTCGGACGCCACGGTCCTGTACAGCTTACCTTTCTTGAAGATCACTCCCTTGCCGCGGCCACCGGTAACCCCGATGTCGGCGTGCCGCGCCTCCGCCGGCCCGTTCACGACGCAGCCCATCACGGCAACCGTGATCGGCAGCTTCAGCCTTGCGATGTGCGCCTCGACCGCCTTCACGGTCGGCACCATGTCGTACTCGAGGCGGCCGCAGGTGGGGCATGCGACGAGGGTCGCGCTCTCGTTGCGGAACGCCAGGGTCTTGAGGATCTCGTGCGCGACGCGCACCTCCTCGCGCGGATCCGACGTCGCCAGCGACACGCGGATCGTATCGCCGATCCCCTCGCTGAGCAGGATCCCCATCCCGACCGCGCTCCGAATGCTGCCGGCCTCAACCGGACCGGACTCCGTCACGCCGAGGTGGATGGGGTACGCGCGTGCGGCGGCGAACTTGCGGTTCGCCATGACGTTGGTCCAGACATCGGTCGACTTCAGCGAGACCTTGATATAGCCAGGCCCGTAGTCGAGGTCCTCGAGGATCTTGCAGTGGCCGAGGGCCACCTCGACCATGCGGTCTGCGGTCCGCTCCCGATCATCGCGGTTGATCTGGTGCTGCTCGCGGAGGCTCTTGTGGACCTCCTCGGGCAGGGAGCCGGCGTTGACCCCGATTCGGAAGGGGATCTGGCGCTCCTTCGCGGCCGTCACCACTTTGATCACCTTCTCCCGGTCCGGGATGTTGCCGGGGTTCAGGCGCAGGCAGTGAACGCCGGCCTCGATCGCGAGCAGCGCGAGCGTGTGGTCGTAGTGGATGTCGGCGATCACCGGCAGCGGCGAGTCCCGCACAATCTCCTTCAGCGCATCCGCGGCCTCGCGGTCGGGCACCGCCGGACGGACGATCTCGCAGCCCGCCTCCTTCAGCTCGTGGATCTGGCGCAGCGTGGCCTTGACGTCGCGGGTGTCCGTCTTGGTCATGGTCTGCACCGCGATCGGGGCCGCCCCGCCGATGACAACTCCCCCGACATTGACCGGGATTGACTTCCGTCTGATCACCATGTCTCAGTGAACCCCGGGGAACTGTCCAGTCATCAGGCGCTGGATGTCCAGGAAGCTGATGAAAGCCGCCAGCGCGAGCAATGCCACCAGGCCCCAGCGCTGGAAGTTGAGCTCGCTCTTGCGGTCGAACGGGCGCCGGCGCAGCCACTCGATGACCACCACCACGATCCGCCCTCCGTCCAGGGCGAGGAGCGGGAGCAGGTTGGTGAATCCCAGGGCGACCGAGAGCAGGGCCACGAGCAGGACGTAGGTCGGCGGTCCCTGGCTGACCGATTCGACGGCGATGGCGCCGATGCCAATCGGGCCGGTGAGGCCCTGGGGGCCGAGCAGGCCTCCCTGCACCTCGCCGGTGATCAGGGCGCCCAGGCCCTGGAGGATCCCGCCGATGGCGGCGAACGGAAAGGCGACGCCGTCGCTGATCGCCGACTGGACGGTGACGACCCGGCTTGTGACGCCGATGCCGATCTGGTAGGTGCCCGAATCATTCTTGATTGGCGTGACCGAATACGAGAACGGGGTGCCGCCTGGGTGGACCCCGCCGAGGAGCAAGGGCGCTCCAGGGGCGGCCGCCTCCTCCTTCAGGATCAGGCCCGGCGCCGTCACCGGCTTGCCGTTGACGGTGCGGATGCTGTCCCCCACACGAAGGCCCGCCGCGGCGGCCGGCGAGTTGGGCACGACCCTCAGCACCTTGCCAGGGTCGTCGTTCAGCTGTGTGAGCCCGAAAGCGATGACCAGAAGCATCGCCACCAAGAAGTTCGCCACCGGTCCCGCCGCCAGGATGGCGATCCGCTGCAGCGGCGACTTGGAGTGGAAGCCGTTGGGCTCGTCGAAGTCGCCCGCCTCCATTCCGCCCATGCGCACGTAGCCAAGGATCGGAAGCAGCCGCAGGGCGTAGACGGTGCCGCCCCGCGTGAGCGACCACAGCTTGGGGCCGGCGCCGATCGAGAACTCGATCACGCGCACCTTGAACAGCTTGGCGAGCAGGAAGTGGCCCCCTTCGTGCGGGGCGATCAGGATCAGGAACATCCCGGCGACTCCCGCCACGTAAAGGATCCAGTCGATCAGCATGTGCCCCTCAGACTACCGGAGTCCACGCTGAGGCCCTTCACGTAATCCCTGGCCCAGCGGTCCGCTTCGAGGATGTCCGGCAGGGTCTCGCCGCCTCCTGGAAAAGCCGATAACGCACGCTCCACAGAACGAACGATGCCGGTAAAAGGGATCGTCCCCGCCAGAAACGCGTTCACGGCCTCCTCGTTGGCCGCGTTCAGGACTGCCGGGTGGCCCCCTCCCGAGCGCGCGGCTTCTCGAGCCATCCGGACGCTGGGAAACCGGCGCTCGTCGAGGGCGTGGAACTCCAGCGGGCTCAGGTCCCCCAGCTCGGTCGCCGGTACGGCGTCCGCGACCCGGTCGGGGTAGCCGAGGGCGACCGCGATCGGGAGGCGCATGTCGGGGCGGCCGAGCTGAGCCTTCAACGAACCGTCGACGAACTCCACAACGGAATGGACGACGCTCTGGGGATGAATCGAGACCGTGATCCGGTCGATCGGGAGGGCGAACAGGTGGTGGGCCTCGATGAGCTCGAGCCCCTTGTTCATCAGCGTCGCCGAGTCGACGGTCACCTTGGGTCCCATCGACCAGCGCGGGTGGTTGAGCGCCTGCTCGACCGTCACCTGGTCGAGATCCAGGTCGGGGTGGGCCCAGAACGGGCCCCCGCTGGCAGTCAGGATCAGGCGCCGGACGCTCACGGGCTGCTCGCCCCACAGGCACTGCCAGATCGCGCTGTGCTCGGAGTCGACGGGCCGAATTCCCTTCGCGCCGGCCGCCTTCATGACCAGCTCTCCCGCCATCACCAGCACCTCTTTGGTCGCGAGCGCGACGTCCTTGCCCGCCTTCAGCGCGACCAGCGTGGGCGCCAGCGCGCGGGCGCCTGGAATCGCGACCAGCACGATGTCGCATCGCGGGTCCGTCACCATCGCCTGGACCCGAGCGTCGAAGTCAGGCTCCCCGGCCTGTCCCTGGATTGAGTACTCCGCCGACCGCTTGGAGGAGCGGCGACCCTCGGTCAACCCGAAGAGTGCGAAGCGTCCCGGGTTGCGGTCGATCACGTCCAGGGCCTGCTGGCCGATCGAGCCGGTAGCACCGAGGACGGCAACATTGAGGCGCCGGGTCATGACGCGACGAGATTGAACATCGTGAGATAGAAGTAGACGAGGATCGGTGGGAAGAGTATCGAGTCGAGCCGGTCGAGGACACCGCCGTGGCCCGGGACCAGGTGCGAAGAATCCTTGACCTCAGCGATTCGTTTCATCTGCGACTCGACGAGATCCCCCACCTGGCTGCTCACGCCGACGAGGACCCCGAGCGCGATCGCATGCAACGGGGCCAGCCCGAGGATTCCAGAGACACCGACCAACATCACAACCACCGAGGCCACCACGCCCGCGACCGCGCCCTCCACTGTCTTATTGGGACTGATCGCTGGAAAGAACGGGTGCCTTCCGATGCGGCTGCCGACGAGCAGTGCGGCAGCGTCGTTCGCGACCACGGCCAGGATCGTGAACAGCGTCCAGACCAGGCCATGTGGCTGGGACTCGTACAGAAGCAGGTAGAAGTTGAAGGGCATCCCGATGTAGAGCGCTCCGGTCATTCCCATCGCCCAGCGGCCGAGGCCCTGGCGCCGCCCCGGTAAGACGAGGAACGCGCCCAGCCCGCCGACGAGCGACAGCGACAGCACCAACGTCACGTCTATCTGCTTGAGCAGCGTGCCGCTGAAAGCGAAGTAGGCGCCGAGCGGGAACAGAAGCCACCACGGAGCGCGCGAGCCCATCCCGTCGGAGAGCCCGATGAACTCCCACAAGGCGAGCCCACCCAGCAGGATCACCAGCGCGTAGACGCCGTAGACACCCGCGTAAATCCCGCCGATGACGATGCCGAGGAAGACGAAGGCGCTGATGATGCGAACCATCAGCGGGCTCGGCCTGGAACGCAGCAACGATTGGCTGTCCGTCGTCATCGCGCAGCGCCCAGGCTGGCATCGCGGTGCGTTCGGATCTCGTCGTCGGGTCGGCCGCCAAACCGGCGCACCCTCGAGCTGTAGTCCGCGATTGCGGCTTTCAAGTCCTCGACGCCAAAGTCGGGCCACAACGTTTCGGAGACGTACATCTCCGCGTAGGCGGACTGCCAGAGCAGGAAGTTGCTCACCCGGCTCTCACCGGCGGTGCGAATGACGAGGTCGGGATCGGGCAGGTCCGGATTGTAGAGACGCGCCGCGATCGTCGATTCGTCGATCTTTTCCGCCGGCGTGCCCTCCGACACCAGGCGGCGAACAGCGTCGACCACCTCCGCCCGCCCGCCGTAGTTCAAGCACACGTTCAGAACGCCGTTGGTGTTGCGGGCCGTGCGGGCTACAGCTTCTTCGATGCGCTCCCTCATGCGCGCGGACAGGCCATCCCGCCGGCCGCTGACCACGATCCGCACGCCCCGCCGGTGCATCTCCTCGATCTCGCGCTGCATGGTCTCGTGGAACAGGCGCATCAGCGCACGCACCTCGGCCCGCGGTCAGAACCAGTTCTCGGTTGAGAACGCGTACACGAAAAGCACGTCGACCCCGAGCTCCTCGCAGCCTTCCAACACACGCTTGA
>WNGA01001209.1_pt1 | contig 39700 bp, 39 predicted proteins | sample 5400061 | NCBI WGS metagenome assembly WNGA01 (sample SAMN13153366, study PRJNA577476) | soil metagenome | isolation source: 100 cm soil or saprolite under grassland replicate 2 | place: USA:California | collected 2016-06-15 | reverse complement strand
AGTTAAGTCGTGGCAGGTGGCCTCCACCGAGGTGCCGGCGGCATCACGTCGGGACTCGGCACGACTCAAACCAGCGAATACGTGGCCTCCACCTGGACAAATGCGCCTAGCGGATGTCTCCCCTTTCGTTCGGTTCGCCCCGGGGGCACCAAGCATGTCTACTCATGCCCCAGCAGTCTGGCGCGGCACCCCGTTTGCCGCCAAGCGCGACTCGGGCCCTCGGCGATTCAGCCAACGTTCGCCACGCAAATATGCCGGGGTCAGGCACTGTCAATGGTGCCCCCCTCGTGTGACCACCAGTATGACCATGGCCGCGCACATGGGGGGATTGCTACGGACGGCAGCGGACGGCAGACCTCCCCTGACCTGCACAAACGGACGACGGCGGACGACCCCGGAGGCTTCTCGCGCGGCTGAAAACCGCGGTGTCGGCAGTTCGATTCTGCCCCTCGCCACGCGCCGATCGTGGGGGGATCTTCTGACAGGTCCTGGCCCGCCGTCAGTTCATCGACTCACGGCTCATGGCGTCTGCCCACCTGCTGGCAACCAGCTGATAGAGCTCGGCAGCCCGGGCCATCCCTCCAGGCTGCGCCAGCGCCTCCACTGCCTCCTGGATCTCCTGGCCCCCATGGTCGTTGTCCAGCTCGTCCCATGAGAACAGGGCGGAGACCCCCGCGTAATCGAGCTCGAGCATCGACTGGGGGTGGAAGGCCGACAACCACTGGACCAACTCGCGGATGAGCTGGGCCACGGGCGCGAGCTCCGAACGCCGGAGGACCTGCAGCGCTCGTTCGGCCCGCCGCTTCGCCTTGCCGATCGGGGTCCAGTAGTAGAGACGGAACTCACCGGGAAGGGTCTCCGTGAGGCGACGCTCCTCCTCGTCCACGAGGATGAACCAGCGGACGGGAACGTGCCAGGGACTCTGCAGCATGGAAGGACCGACCGACGGATCCCGCCGCTTCAACCTGGCCAGCTCACGGGCAGCTCGCCGCGCCTCCGCCTCGGGCACGAAGGCGTCCACCATCTCAGGAGGCGCGGACTCCCTGAGAGACCCCCGCAGGGACAGGATCCCTGCAAGTACCCGGAGCCGGGTCCGCCAGGGGCACACGTAGTACCGGCCGTCCACGAGGCGGATATCCGCGTGGTCCCCTTCCTCGGAGGCCAGGAGCCCCACGTGGCCGTGCATGACTGTGGCCTCGTCACGGTAGATCGGGCGGACGGAGGGGGGCGCTCCTCCGGACACTATGTAGCGCTCCCACTGGAGGCGCTCTTCTTCCATGTAGGTGTCGAGCGGACGGAATACACGAAGGTAGGCGCAGGGGATCACGGTCCGCATTCTACGAGGGCCTCTGCGAGCGATACCAGTCCGCAGGACGATTCGGGTGACAGATTCGACCCGCCAACGTGTCCACTGTGACGGACATCACGAAGGCAAGCTGCTGCACGTCACCCACCAACCGTGTCGACCGGCACCGACCGGTGGCGGAGCCGAGCGTACCGTCGGTCCTGCGAAGTAGGGCACTCACCAGGGAGGCCGCGATGTACGGATCGATGGGATCGGATCTCGCCAGGGCTCGGATGCAGGACCGGATGCGCGAGGCTGAGGCCTACCGCCTGACGAAGGACACGCGGGCCGCCCAGGCACGAGCCCACAGCGTCGCTGCCCGGCGGGTCGTGCGGACAGCGCTCACCACGTTGCTCTGGCCCGTCAAGCACTGAAGCCAGGCCCAATCGCTGGCCAACCCGACTGCCAGCCGGGCTGCCTCCGGAGAGAAGGGGCGGCCCGGCTGACGCAATGGTGCGTTTGCTAGACTGCGTTTTCGCGCCGCCCGAGCCGATCATCCGGAGGCTTGCGAGTGATACGACAGCCGACGTCGAAGGCGGTGGCACTCAGCTAGGTGGCAGTCTTCGATTCTCTCGACAGCGAATACGAGCAGGTCGTGTTCTTCCACGACCCTCCCACCGGCCTTCGCGCCATCGTCGCCATCCACTCCACAACGCTCGGCCCGTCGCTCGGCGGCACCCGCTTCTATCCATTCCCAAGCGAAGAGGAAGCGCTTCGCGATGTCCTCCGCCTGGCCAGAGGAATGACCTACAAGGCAGCCGCGGCCGGCCTCGACCTGGGCGGCGGCAAGGCCGTGATCATTGGCGACCCCAAGCGCATCAAGTCCGAGGAACTGCTGCGCGCATACGGCCGCTTCATCGAGACCCTTGGTGGCCGGTACATCACCGCGGAGGACATCGGCACGAACCGTGACGACATGGACGTGATCAGGCGGGAGACCCGCTACGTGACGGGCGTTGCCCCCGAGCTGGGCGGTTCGGGCGATCCATCCCCGGTCACGGCCTACGGCGTGTTCCTGGGCATGAAGGCATGCGCCGAGGAAGCGTGGCAGGAGCACACCATCGAAGGACGCACGGTGGCCGTCCAGGGGGTGGGCAAGGTCGGCTATCACCTGGTCAAGCACCTGGTCGAAGCCGGGGCGAATGTGGTGGTGTCCGACGTGGACGTCGACACAGTCGCTAGGGCCGTCCGGGACTTCGGCGTCGAGACGGCGGACCCGGACAAGATCCACGCCGAGGAATGCGACATCTTCGCGCCCTGCGCCCTGGGTGGAGTCATCCGCGACGACACCATCCCCGAGCTGAAGTGCACGGTCGTGGCCGGCTCGGCCAACAACCAGTTGGAACGCCCGGAGCACGGCGAGGCTCTGGCGGAACTCGGAATCGTGTACGCACCGGATTACGTCATCAACGCGGGGGGGCTGATCAACGTCTCCGACGAGCTCCAGGGTTACAACCCTGAGCGGGCGAAAACTCGCGTTGAGTCCATCTACCGGACTTTGCGCGAGATCTTCCACGTGGCCCGGGATCGTCACATCAGCACGTCGGCCGCAGCCGATGCCTTCGCCGGCGAGCGCATCGGAAAGATCGGCCGCGTTCGGCTGTACTGGGTGCCGGGCGGACGGGGGTGGACCAAGATCTGGGGGAAGGGATGAACGAAGGGGAGGGGCCCTTTCGAGTCCTTCCCCTGGCCGGTGAGCCCCGGCGCGAGCTCTCGATCGGGTTGAAGGAGAAGGAGCTCCGGGAGCTGTACCGGCTCATGGCGCTCACCCGCAAGGCCGATCTCGAGGCCACGGCTCTTCAGCGCCAGGGCGAGCTCGCGGTCTATCCGCCCCTGATCGGCCAGGAGGCGGCTCAGGTGGGAAGCGCCTTTGCCCTGGAGGAGTCGGACTGGATCTTCCCTTCCTACCGGGAGCTCGGGGCGGCCGTCGTCCGCGGTGTCGACCTGGTCGAGTACCTACATTTCTACCGGGCGACGTGGCACGGCGGGACGTACGACGCGAACGCTCATCGCTTCGGGATGGTAAGCGTCCCGGTCGGCTCGCAGATCCTGCACGCCGTCGGATACGCGATGGGCGCCAAGCTCGACCGGGTCGCCCTGACCACCCTGGTGTACTTCGGCGATGGCGCAACCTCAGAGGGAGACTTCCACGAGGGATGCAACTTCGCCGGCGTCTTTCGCGCCCCCGTGGTGTTCTTCTGCCAGAACAACCAGTGGGCCATCTCCGTCCCGTTGTCCGCGCAGACGGCCGCGCCCATCTGGAAGAAGGCCGGGGCGTACGGCTTCCCAGGCGTGCAGGTCGACGGGAACGATGTCCTGGCCGTGTATCAGGTGACCAGGGAAGCCGTAGCCCGGGCCCGAGACGAGGGCGTCCCGACGCTCATCGAGGCGGTGACCTATCGGATCGGCCCCCACTCCACTGCTGACGACGCCTCAAGGTACCGTCCCGCTGCGGAAATCGAACAATGGAAGGCCCTGGATCCCATGGATCGGTATCGTTCCTGGCTCACGTCCTCGGCAACGGCGGATGAGGACTTCTTCCAGGCGGTCGATGGCGAGGCCAAGGAGTTCGCCGCCAAGATGCGGTCGGGCGTGATCGCCTCCGGTCCTCGCCCGGTGGAGGAGATGTTCGAGTGGGTGTTCGACGACCTGCCACCCCACCTGGCTCGGCAACGGGACGAAGTCCTGCGCTTCGCGAGGGAAGCGGCGGAAGGAATCGAACATGGTTGAGGTCACCATGGTCAAGGCCCTCAACGAGGCCCTGCGCCAGTCGCTGGCCGAGGACCCGCGCGCCCTGGTCCTCGGCGAGGACATCGGAAAGCTGGGCGGCGTGTTCCGGGTGACCGAGGGCCTGCAGGACGAGTTCGGCACCGAGCGCGTGTTCGACACACCCCTGGCCGAGGCGGGCATCGCCGGTGTCTCGCTCGGCCTGGCCCTGGCCGGGTGGCACCCCGTGGCGGAGATGCAGTTCGACGGCTTCTCCTATCCCGCACTCGACCAGATCATCAGCCACGTCGCCAAGTACCGATTCCGTTCGCGGGGCCGGCAGACGGTTCCCCTGGTGATCCGGATCCCCTACGCCGGCGGGGTGGGCGCCGCCGAGCACCACTCCGAGAGCCCCGAGGCGTACTACGCGCACACCTCCGGGCTCAAGGTGGTCACGCCCTCTTCCGCCATCGACGCCTATCACCTGCTCAGATCGTCCATCGCGGACCCAGATCCGGTGATCTTCTTCGAGCCCAAGAGTCGGTACTGGTCGAAAGAGGAAGGAGACCTGGCCGGAGACTCTTCACTTCCGATCGGCAAGGCCAGGATCGTGAGGGCGGGGAGCGACTGTACGATCATGGCGTACGGGGCCATGGTGGCCCGGTCGTTGCAGGCCGCAACCAGGGCTGCGAAGCAAGGCGTGGAGGCCGAGGTCATCGACGTTCGCTCGCTCGTTCCCCTCGACCTGGATGCCCTGTCCGGCTCCGTACGCAAGACCGGTCGAGCGGTGGTGGTGCACGAGGCGCCGATGACGGCGGGCTTCGGCGCCGAGATCGTGGCCCGGATCATGGAGGATGCCTTCGACTATCTCGAAGCGCCGGTGCTCCGGGTGACCGGTTACGACATCCCCTACCCGCCCGCTACGATCGAGTCGCATTACGTCCCGAGCGTGGAGCGAGTCCTGAACGCCATCGACCGCGTCGTCAACTACTGAGCTGGAGCGATGGCCGTCCGCGAATTCCTCTTGCCCGACCTGGGCGAAGGACTGGAGGACGCCGAGGTGGTGGCGTGGCGGGTGGCCGAGGGTGACCATGTGGAGTTGAACCAGACGCTTGTCGAGGTCAACACGGCCAAGGCGCTGGTCGAGATCCCGGCGCCCTGGGAAGGGGTGGTCGAGAAGCTCCACGCCTCCGAAGGCGACGTGGTCAAGGTCGGCCAGCCGCTGGTGTCCATCCGCGTACAGGACGCCGCGGCCACTCCAGAAACCACCAAGCCCAAGAGACAGGCCTTGCTGGTTGGCTACGGGGTTGAGCAGGAGGAGGTCCCTGACGCCACGCCCGCCGGTCGCGCTTCCGCGACGAGGATGCCGGAGCGGGGAGAGCCGGTGCCCGCGTCTCCCCCGGTGCGTCGTCTGGCCAAGGAGCTCGGCGTCGACCTGTCTATGGTCACCGGGACGGGTCCGCGGGGACGGGTCACCCGAGAGGACGTGCTCCAGTCTGCTCACCACGGCGAGGGTCCGGTTCCTGTCGCCGTCGAGCGGGGCGGCGGGCGCGCCGTACCAGTGAGGGGAACGAGGCGACTGATCGCGGAGAAGATGGCAAGGGCTGCGCGGGAGGTTCCGCAGGTCACCACGTTCATCTCGGTTGACGCCACGGCCGTGCAGGCCTTCCGCCGCGAGCTTTCCGGGGGGTCCGACCGGCGGATCACCCCGCTGCCGATCGTGGTGGAAGCCCTCCTCGAGGTATCCAAGGAGCATCCCAAGCTCAACTCCTCGTTCGATGCGGAGCGGAGGGAGATCCTGCTGTACCAGCGGCATCACGTGGGCATCGCCACCGACACCGAGCAGGGACTGCTCGTCCCAGTCGTGCACGACGCCGATTCGCTGGGTATCGTCGGGCTCGCCGAGGAGATCGCTCGGCTGACAGAGGCAGCGCGAGCGGGCAAGGCGACGCCTCAGGACATGATGGGAAGCACGATCACGGTCACCAACGTGGGGACGTTCGGAGCCGAGTTCGGCACGCCCATCGTCAACTACCCAGAGGCGGCCATACTCGCCCTCGGCGTGATCGAGCCCCGAGCCCTGGTCGTGGATGGTGAGGTCCAGGCGCGCCCGGCCGTCACCCTGTCGCTGTCTTTCGATCACCGTGTGCTCGATGGAGCCGAGGCGGGGCGGGCCATGAAAGCTCTGAAGTCCTTGCTGGAGAGCCCGTTCAGGCTGGGGGCCCTTCCGCGTTAGGCTCTGCGCCCGTGAAGATCGTCTCGCTGCTTCCGTCGGCCACCGAGATCGTGTTCGCCCTCGGCCTGGGCGATCAGCTCGAGGGTGTGACCTATGAATGCGACTACCCTGCCGAGGCCCGGGACAAGCCCGTGGTGTCGACCACGGCCCTCCCCCAGGACCGACCGCTCTCCGCCGGGGACGTCGACGACCTGGTCACCGCGTTCATGGACCGAGGCGAGCCCATCTACGTGCTCGACAAGGATCTGATCCAGAAGATCCAGCCCGATCTCATCTTGTGCCAGGACCTGTGTCGCGTCTGCGCGGTCCCATCGGGACAGGTCGAGGATGCTCTCGAGGAGCTCGGCTGCAAGGCCGAGGTGCTCTCACTCGATCCATTCACCATCGACCATATCCTGGAGAACATCGAGCAGGTCGGCCGGGCCACGGCCACCGAGGCCCTGGCGACACAGCTCGTGGACGGCCTGGCCGCGCGGATCGACCGAGTCCGGCAGACGGCCGCGGGCCTGCCATCGATCCGGACGTCCTGCCTGGAGTGGAGCGACCCTCCCTTCGCCGCTGGACACTGGATCCCCGGGATGGCCGAGATGGCTGGGGGCATCCACCTGCTGACCGGCTCGGATCCGCCGGCTCCGTCCCGGAGGGTGACGTGGCGCGAGGTGGCCGACGCCGGCCCGGAGGTCATCTTGTTCATGCCGTGCGGCTACTACCTGGAGGAAGCAGAAGCGGAGGCCGAGAAGCTGTACGACATCCCGGACTTCGCCGAGACGCCCGCCGCCCGGTTGGGCAACGTGTTCGCCGTGGACGCGTCCTCCTACTTCTCGCGCCCCGGCCCACGCATCGTGGAGGGGCTCGAGATCATGGCATGGACCCTCCACCCGGAAGCGTTTCCCGAACCCGCCGCCGATGCCCTCACTCGCATCCGGTAGCTGGCTTGGGCCGTGGTCCAGCAGCGCCGCCACCCCCCACCGGGTACAGAGCGACCCAAGCGGTTTCGGCCCCGGTTTCACTACGAGCTCATCGCCTGCGGGTCCCGGGGGCACGACCTGGATAGCGACTCTCGCTGGAGCAGGAAAGCGGCTCGGATGAACAGGCGACCTTCCCCGACATCCGGATCCAAGCTGGAGCAAGCTCTCCTCGGGGGCACCGCCAGCCCATCTGATAAAGAGGGCATCAAGCGAGCGTTCGCTCCATGAACACCCAGTGCGGCTTGTACGCGTCGGGAATGTCGCTCTCGGGGTAGGGGCCGACTGAGGCAGGTCGGCGTCTCGGATTTCCGCCATCGCCCGGCCCAGGCTAACAGCGCACCTGCTCATTGTCGCTAGCCACCCAAGCAGACCGAGCGTTGTCTTGGAGGTCCGGGATCTGGCTAGTCGGTCGGCTCGACTTCGGTTGCGCCGGCCGGCGGCATCGGAGGCGGAGCCGTCGTGGCCGCCTGCATCCTCGGCCCGAGCCACACGTCCCTGATCACGACCTTCGCCGCAGCCGCTAGTGGGAGCGCCAGCAAGGCCCCGGCGAATCCGGCCAGGCTCCCCCCGATGAGAACGCTCACGATCACCGCGGCCGGCGTCAGGTCCACCGCTTTCCTCATAACTCGCGGGACGATCACATAGTTCTCCACTTGCTGGTACACGATGAAGAAGATGATGGTGACGATGCCATCGCCGGTCGAGGAGAAGAACGCCACGATGACGGCGGCAAGGGCGCCGAGAGTCGCTCCCACCGTGGGGATGAGGTCGGCGATGGCCACCCACATCGCCAGCGCCGCAGCGAACGGAACCCCGATGATCCGAAGGAAGATGAACGAGAAGACGCCGGCAATGATCGAGACCGCGATGTTTCCGGAGACATAGCCCCCCACCCGCTCGAGGGCCTCCCGGAAGATCAGGACGTTCCGCTGGCGATGCTCCCCGCTCATGAGTCCCTCCACGGTCCGCTCCCCCCGAGGGAGAGCCATGAGGAAGTAGATCGTGAGGATCAGGATCGTCAGCATGTTGAAGATCACGCTGGCCACGCTGCGGGTGATCCCGAGGATCTTCCCCAGCGAGGCCGAGGCCAGGCTGGGCAGACGATCCGTGAGGGACTTCAGCTTCGTGGAGAGATCGTATTTCCGCGAGAGATCGCGGAACCATCCGCTCTGTTTCTGGAGGCGGTCGACGTAGCCGGGGATGTCGGACGCAAGCTGCCGAACGCCCCGCACCACCGGCGGGATCACCAGCATCGAGAACAGCACCACGAAACCTACGGTCGCCAGCATGATCAGGAGCACCGCCCATCCGCGAGGCAGGCGCAGCCGCTGCAGCCTCCTGACGGCGGGGTCAAGGCCGACCGCGAGGACCGCCGCCACGAGCACCAGCAGCAGAATGTTCCTAACGGCCCAGGCCGCGCGCAGCAGCGCCAGGACGGCCACCGCGACGAAGGTGACCTTCGCGTAGTACGACATGGGAGGGCCAGGTCGGTCGGCCACGCAGGTACTCTCGGCCCTCCCGGGGGCCGTTTCCAGCACCCTCCTCAAACATGGTTCCGACTGCCTCAACCGTCGGCGTTCTACGAGTTGAGGGGCCGCTCTGCTTCTGGGTAACGTTCCATACGTGCAGGCGAGGCAGAACTCGGTGACGCCGAAGGACATTGGTCGGCGAGTGTCGTTCCAGTACGAGCTGCCCAATGGCTATGTGGGCGAGGCCGTCGGTGTCCTCGAGGCGTGGGACGATCCGGCCAACACCTTCCTCGTCCGTAACCGCCGGGGCGAGCTGGTAAGGGTTCCCGCTCTGGGGGTGCGGTTCGGCAAGGTCATCCCGGGCTGACAACCACTCCGGAGACGCCTATCTGGCAGCGATCGTCTCGTCGACCACCCTGACCAACTCGTCGATATCGAACGGTTTGGCCAGGAAGGCCCCCACTCCGGCTCCTTCCGCGCGGACCTGGTCGGCAACCCCGGCCACCGCAGACACCAGGATGACAGCGGGCCTGCGCTCGTCGGGGAGCTCCTGCGCCCTGGCCAAGACGGACCAGCCATTCACCCGGGGCAACATCACGTCCAGCACCAGGACGTCCGGGCCGAAGCTGTCGAGGGCGTCGATGGCAGCGAGGCCTTCCAGGGCCACCTGGACCTCGTACCCCTCGCTCTCCAGGTTGAACTGCTCGACCCAGGCCAGGTCGGCCTCGTCCTCAACGATGAGGACCCGCCCGCGGCTCATCGAACAGGGACTTCCGTTGGCGTCTTCAGGCCAGCTTCACCCCTGTTCCTTCCACCACGTCTCCCACGATCACCGTCCGGACCCCTAACTCCTCGCACAGCTCCGTCGCCTGGTCCTGTCGACCCTCCGGAATGATGGCGACCATACCTATACCCATGTTGAACACTCCGAACAGCTCGGGCTGTTCGAGCCCGGCCCGCCGTGAGAGCAGGTCGAAGATGGGCGGCGGGGCCCACGCACGGATGTCGATGCGTGCGCCCAATCCCTGTGGCAACGCCCGGGGAACGTTCTCGAACCAACCTCCCCCGGTGATGTGCGCGGCAGAGCGAACGATGCCTGCCCGGGCCAGGGCCAGTACGGGCTGGACGTAGATGGCAGTCGGTTCGAGCAGCTCGTCCCCGAGGGTGCGTCCCAGGGCCTCGGCGCGCTGATCCAGGGCGAGTCCACCATCGGAAAGCAACAGGCGCCGAACGAGGCTGAAGCCGTTGGCGTGGATGCCAGATGAGGCCAGACCGAGCAGGCGGTCGCCGGCGCGGACACGATCGGGCCCGATCATCGTCCGTTCTTCGACGATGCCCACACAGAATCCCGCGAGGTCGAAGCGACCGGGCTCGAGCGTCCCGGGATGCTCCGCCGTCTCCCCGCCCAGCAGGGCGCACCCGGCCCTCCGGCAGCCGTCGGCAACCCCCTGCACGATCGCGGCCACCTCTTCGGGGACCAGTCGCCCGGTCGCCAGGTAATCCAGGAAGAACAGGGGCTCCGCCCCTGTGCACAGCACATCGTTGACCGACATGGCCACCAGATCGATGCCGATTGTGTCGAGCCTCCCGGCAAGCCTGGCCACCTCCAACTTCGTACCAACCCCGTCCGTCGCGGCCACGAGGAGCCGCCCGTCTCCCAGCCGGAATAGGCCGGCGAAGCCACCGACCTCGGCCACGACCTCCGGTCGCCGGGCGCGGCCGGCCACGTCCCTGATCAGGTCGACCGCACGGCGCCCCGCTTCGACATCGACGCCTGAGCGCCTGTATGCCTCGTCGCCTCCGGAGGCTGGGGGGATCACAGCGTCTCGAGCGCGAACTTCGACGGCTCCACTTCGCCCACCGGAACGGGATACCGGCCATCGAAGCAGGCCCGGCAGAATGAACTACTCGGGGCGCCGGTGGCGGCCACCAGTGACTCCAGAGTGAGATAGGCGAGGGAGTCCGCACCCACGAAGCCGCGGATCCCCTCGACCGACGCCCCGGCCGCTATCAGCTCGGCCCGGGTGGACATGTCGATGCCGTAGAAACAAGGCCAGCGGATGGGTGGGCTGACGATCCGCAGGTGGACCTGGATGGCGCCGGCCTCCCGGAGGACCTGCACGATCTGGCGGGTGGTGGTGCCCCGGACGATGGAATCGTCCACTACCACCAGGCGCTTCCCCCGGATCGCGTCGGGCAGCGGGTTCAGCTTGAGCTTGACTCCTCGGGAGCGCAGGGCAGGAGTGGGCTCGATGAAGGTCCGCCCGATGTACCGGTTCTTCATCAGCCCCTCGCCGTAGGCGATGCCGGAAACTTCGGCGAATCCCTGGGCCGCCGAGTGCCCCGTGTCCGGGATCGGAATGACCAGGTCTGCCTGGACCGGGGCCTCGACGGCCAGGCGACGCCCCATCTCCCTGCGAGCCTCGTGGACGCTTTTGCCGTACATCCGCGAATCCGGCCGCGAAAGGTAGACGAACTCGAACAGGCACAGCGCCCGGGCAGGCGATTCCGCAAACATGCTCGAGCGGATGCCGCGTTGGTCGATGCTCACCAGCTCACCGGGCTCGACGTCCCGAACGAAGGTGGCCCCGACCACGTCCAGGGCACAGGTCTCGGAGGCCAGGCAGAACCCGGACCCCAGCCGGCCGATGGAGAGCGGCCTGATGCCGTGGGGGTCGCGAGCCCCATAGACGGTTCGCTCGTCCATGATCACGAAGGAGAAAGCGCCGGCGAGCGTCGGCAGGATCTCCATCGCCGCCTGTTCCAGGCCGCGGTCCAGATGGCGGGCCAACAGCGTGGCAACCACGTCCGAGTCGGTGCTCGCCCTGCTCCGTTGACCCACTCGGATGGCCAGCTCGCTGGTGTTCACCAGGTTCCCGTTGTGCCCCAACGCGAGGCCACGGGTCCCGTTGGTCTTGAACGAGGGTTGGGCGTTGTCCCAGGTGGTGGACCCGGTCGTCGAGTACCGAGTGTGGCCGATGCAGAGATCGCCCTGGAGGGTGGCCAGAGTCCGTTCGTCGAACACCTGCGAGACGAGCCCGAGCTCCCGGTAGACGAGGATGCGGCTGCCATCGGAGACGGCCATGCCTGCGGATTCCTGGCCCCGATGCTGCAACGCGAACAAGCCGAAGAAGGTGAGCTTGGCTACGTCCTCTCCCGGGGCCCACACCCCGAAGAGGCCACAAGCTTCGCGCGGGCCTTCCCCTCCCACTGAGGTTCCGATGGTAACACCTGCTTCTGACAACCCCCGGCTCATGCCCTGATCGCGTGGCGGACTGCACTTCGTCAGGTGTGCCAGGCAAGCAGCGGGGGCGAGAATACGGGCTCATGGCGATTCAGTACGTCTCCGACCCGCCACCGACCACGGAGCTGGTCATCGTGGGGGGAGGCATCGTCGGCGCCGCGACAGCCTTCTACGCCGCTCGGGCCGGCATCCGGTCCCTCATCTTGGAGCGCCGACCCGCGCTGTCCACGCTGACCACGGCCGTCGCAGCCGGAGGTTTTCGTCTTCAGCTCGACAACGAGGAGGAGTACCGACTGATCCGCGAGTCCGTAGAGCTGTTTCTGAGGTTCGAGGAGATGAGCGAACAGTCGGACTATGACCCGGAGGTCCGTCGGCAGGGGTATCTGTGGCTGACCACGCGACCGGAGCGAGCCACAGAGCAGCACGCGATCGTGGAAGCGCAGCGATCATGGGGCCTCTCCGACGTCGAGATCCTGGACGCAGCCACGGCCCGAGAGGAGTTTCCGTGGGTGAGCCCAGAGGTTCTCCAAGCACGATTCCGCCAGGACGATGGGCTGCTCGATCCTCGGACGGTGGCCCTGGGCCTGGCGGCCGGCTCACGGGCGCCCGTGGCGACCGACTGCTCCGTCACAGGCTTTCGGCTCGACGCGGAGGGCGGACGGCTGGCCGGAGTCGAGACCACGAAAGGAGTCATCGCCACCCGAACAGCCGTCATCGCGGCCGGTCCCTTCTCCGGGGAGGTCGCCGGCTGGGCAGACGTGAAGCTTCCGCTCAGCACCGTCCAGCGCCAGAAGGTCGTCCTGCCGGACGTGCCGGAAGTGCCCCGAGATGCCCCGATGACCATCGACGAAGACTCCGGAGCGCACTGGCGGCCAGCCTTTCGCGGCGCCTTCCTCTTGTTCGCCGATCCGTCGACGCCACCATCACCTCCTGCCGAGAACCTTCCCATCGACCACAACTTCGCGTTCACGCTCCTCCAGCCGAAAAGTCCGCAGGCCGTGGCCCGCGTCGCTCCCTTCTGGAAGGGGGTGTGGGACCGTGGAGGGGCCCACTGGACGATCCAGGCGGGCCAGTACGACGTGACGCCCGACCGCCACCCGATCCTCGGTGCCCTGCCGGTGGAAGGACTGTTCATCAACAGCGGCTACGGCGGCCACGGGGTGATGGGAGGCCCGGCCGGGAGCCGCGTGGTGATCGACGTGCTGACCGGCCAGCTCGCAGCTCCGGAGAACCCTTTCCGCCCCGATCGGAAGTTCGAGGAGCGACCTCCGCTCGACGCGCTGTAGAGCGGAGATGAGACCCCGTTACCTCAGCCGGCCACGCGATGGGCGGACATCAAGCGGGGAAGTGCACCCTCGTACACGACCACGGCGTCCGACAGGGCGACGTCGAAGAGATCGGCGAAGTCCTGGCGCGAACCGCCGGTCAGCCCGAGTCGCGTGATCGGTATCTGGTGGACGCCTGCGAGCTGCTCGACGTCTCCCTCTCTGCCGGGCCTCGCGGTGACCAGTGCCCGGGAGGCTGTCTCCGAGAACAGCGCCACGTGAGGATCGAGCCCGTCGTCCTGAACCGAAACGGTGAACCCGAGGCCGCCGACGATCGACGACTCGGCCAGGGCCACGGCCATCCCGCCGTCCGAGAGGTCGTGGGCCGAGGCGAGCAGGTCCTGCCGGGCGCACTCGCAGAGAAGCCGATGGAGGCGGCCTTCTGCGTCCAGGTCGAGACGAGGCGGGCGACCGCTCACCTTGCCGAGGATCGCTTCACCATACTCAGTCCCTCCCAGCTCGGACAGCGTTCGGCCGAGCAGGTAGATGACCAACCCGCCCGATGGAAAGCCCTGGCGGATGAGTAGCCGGTAGTCGTCGAGGACCCCGACGACGCCTACAACCGGTGTGGGATAAACGGAGGAATCCCCAGATTCGTTGTAGAAGCTGACGTTGCCCCCGGTGACCGGCGTGTTGAGTGCTCGGCAAGCGTCCCCGATCCCCCGAACGGCTTCGGCGAATGCCCACATCACCTCGGGACGTTCCGGGTTCCCGAAGTTCAAGCAGTTCGTGATGGCCAGGGGCCGGGCTCCCACCGAAGCCACGTTCCGAGCCGCTTCCGCAACAGCGTGGGCGCCGCCAAGGTAGGGGTCGAGGTACCCGTATCTGCCGTTCCCGTCGGTGGAGACGGCCACCGCCCGGATGGTGCCCTGCAGCCGGATAACGGCGGCGTCGGCTCCCGGGCCCAGAACCGTTTCGCCCTGGACCAGCGAGTCGTACTGCTCGTAGGCCCATCGCTTGCTGGCGATACCCGGCGCCCCCAAGACTGAGTAGAACGCCTCTTCGAGCGAGACGGGCATGGGCTGCATTGCCGGGTCGTCCTCCCTCACCCGGACCAGCCAGGGCGGCGGCGACGCCGGACGTTCGTAGACAGGGCCCTCCTCCGCCAACGCCTTCGCCGGCACCTGGGCCACGACATGGCCCTGGTGCCGCACGAACAATTGCGCTCCCCCCCGCAACCGACCCACTGCGCTGGCCGAGAGCCCCCATCTCCTGCACAGGTCGCGCACCGCGGCGACGTCATCCGGCCGAATGACGGCCAGCATGCGTTCCTGGGACTCGGAGGTGAGGACCTCGAACGGCTCCATCCCGGGCTCGCGCAGAGGCACCTCGTCGAGGTCCAGGTCGACTCCCACCCCGCGGCGAGCCGCGGTCTCGGAGACAGCGCACGTGAGCCCCGCCCCGCCCAGGTCCTGGAGGCCTTCGAGCAGTCCCCGGCGAGCCAGCTCGAGGCAGCCCTCGACGAGGAGCTTCTCCGTGAAGGGGTCACCGATCTGGACGCTCGGCCGGGCTTGGTGAGCGTCTTCGTCGAGCGTGCGCGAGGCCAAGACGGAGACCCCACCGATGCCATCGCGTCCCGTGCTCGCCCCGATCAGGACCAGGACGTTGCCCGAGCCGCCCTTGCGGCTGTGGATCAGCTCGTCGGCGGCAGCAAACCCGATGCACATCACGTTCACCGTGGGGTTCGCGCTGTAGCAGGGTGCGAACTTCACCTCGCCGCCCACGGTCGGCACGCCGATCGAGTTCCCGTACTGGCCGATGCCCGCGACGACGCCGGCGAACAGATACCGATTCCGGTCTTCCTGGAGGGGACCGAACCTCAGCGGGTCCAGCAGCGCCACCGGCCTGGCACCCAGGGACAGGACGTCCCGGATGATGCCGCCCACACCCGTGGCCGCGCCCTGGAACGGCTCTACGGCGGACGGGTGTGAATGGCTCTCCATCTTGAACACACACGCCATGCCCTCCCCGAGGTCGACCACGCCAGCATCCTGCCCCGGACCCACCAGGACCTGCGGCCCCCTGGTCGGGAGGCTTCGCAGATGCACCTTGCTCGACTTGTAGGAGCAGTGCTCCGACCACATGGCCGCGAACATGGCCAGCTCGGTCTCATTGGGCTGCCGGCCGAGCTTGTCGACGATGGCTTCGAATTCCTCGTCGGTAAGCGCGAGCCTCTGGTGCAGCTGGTCCTCGGTCCGGGCCGGCTGGCGGCGCGTCATGCGTGAACGCGGTCGCGCGCAGACGTGAGGAGCCAGTGGAACACGGCGTGCCCGCCGGTTGGGCCGAGGTCCGGGTCCACGGCGTGCTCGGGGTGCGGCATCATGCCCAGCACGTTTCCCATGTCGTTGCGTAGTCCGGCGATGTTGTGGGCACTCCCGTTCGGATTGAACCGTTCGTCGATGGTCCCGGCGGGTGCGCAGTACCGCATCGCCACCAGCCCCCGCTCCTCGATCCGGGCCAACTCCTCCTGCGATGCGACGAACTGTCCCTCCCCGTGCTTGATCGGGACCTGCAGCACCTCTCCGCCGAGGAACTGGGACGAGGGGTCGGACGGACCCTCCGTCCGGACGTGGATCCACCGGCAGATGAAGGAGAGGCCGCGATTTCGGATGAGCGCTCCCGGCAACAGCCCGACCTCGCACAGGATCTGGAACCCGTTGCACACGCCCAGGACCGGCCGGCCCTCCTCGGCGTACTGGCGAACCGCCGCCATGACCGGCGCGAACCGCGCGATGGCCCCCGTCCGCAGGTAGTCACCGTAGGAGAACCCGCCGGGGAGTATCACCGCGTCGGCACCCTGGAGATGGCGGTCGCCGTGCCACGCGGGTACGGGGTCACCCCCCATGAACTCAACCGCTCGCAGGGCATCTCTGTCGTCGTTGGATCCGGGGAAGGTCACCACTGCCACCCTGGGCTTCATCCGGCTTCCTCCGCCGACTGCACGGTGCTTGCCATGAGGATGACGAAGTCCTCGATGACGGGGTTCGACAGGAACGTCCGGGCCATCTCCTCCACCTGGGATCGCGCCTCGATCCTGGATTCGGATTCCACCAACAGCTCGATGTGCTTGCCCACTCTGACCTCGGCCACGTTGTCCCACCCGAGGGTGGGCAAAGCCTCCTGGACGGCCTTGCCTTGCGGGTCCAGCAGGCCCTCCTTCAGCGAGACGATGAGCTCGAACCGGTACTTCATCGGCTCGCCTGCCTCCGGACTCCTGACCGCGCGAGGTAGTCCGTGAAGGCTTCTCCGGTGATGCGCTCGTAGGCCTCTCGATACCGCGCGGCCGTCTGCTCGATGACATCATCGGGGAGGTCCGGCGCGGGGGGTTCGTGATTCCAGCCGCTATAATCCAGCCAGTCCCTCACGTACTGCTTGTCGAACGAAGACTGTGGACGCCCCGGCTCGTATCGGTCCGAGGGCCAGAACCGAGAGGAATCAGGCGTGAGAACCTCGTCGCACAGGATCAGCTCCCCTTCGGCGAACCCGAGCTCGAACTTCGTGTCCGCCAGGATGATCCCACGCTCGAGGGCGTGTGCTGCTCCGAACTCGTAGAGGGAAAGCGTCGCTTCTTTGAGCTTCTGTGCCAGGCCCCGCCCGACGATATCGGCAGCCTGCTCCAAGGTGATGTTGAGGTCGTGGCCGGTCTCGGCCTTCGTCGCCGGCGTGAAGATCGGGTCCGGCAGCCTGTCCGACTCGACCAGGCGGGGGGGAAGCGCGATCCCGCAGACTCGGCCGGTCTCCCTGTACTCCTTCCACCCGGACCCCGACAGGTAGCCGCGGGCCACGCACTCGAGCGGGATCATCTTCGCCCGCTTCACCAGCATGGCCCGCCCGGCCAGTTCCTCCCGATCCTCCGCGAACGGATGGGGGAACCTGGCCGCGTCGGCGGTGATGAGATGGTTGGCCACGATCGAGGTCGTCTTCCCGAACCAATAGAGGGACAGCCCGGTCAAGACCTTGCCCTTCATGGGTATGGCCTGTGGCAGGACGACGTCGAACGCCGAGATCCGATCGGTGGCAACCATCATCAGGTCCTCACCGGCGCCAAAGATATCCCGGACCTTGCCCCGGGCGTAAAGGTCGGCGGCCCTCATCCATCGCTCCGGTTCCGGTTGGTGGCGACCGCCGGGGCAGCCGGCCGGCCCTCGACCCATGGAGGTTGACGGCGTTCCACCCGGGGCTCCCCGACCACTTCGAGCTTCTCCAGGCGGTCGAACACCCGCCCCAGATGTTCGACGAAGGGCCGGAGGGCGAACAACCCCCAGAACTCCTCCTGGGAGATCACCCCGAGAGGCTCGACGTCTTCCCACATCCGTTCCCGGAAGTGAACACCTTGCTCCCACGTGTCTGCGGAGGCGCGCTGCACCGCCCTGTAGGCGTCATCGCGGTCTATACCCAGCTCGACGAGCGTGGACAGTACCCTTTGGGAGAAGAACAGCCCCCCTGTGGAGTCGAGGTTTTTCCGCATCTGCTGGGCATCCACCACCAACCCGTCGACGACCCCAGTCGCGAGGTGCAGGAGGTAGTCGACGGCGATGGAGGAATCGGGGAGGATCACCCGCTCCACGCTCGAGTGAGAGATGTCACGCTCATGCCACAGCGCGATATCTTCCAGGGCCGCCTGCAGGTTCGACCGCACCACTCGGGCCAGGCCGCAGATCCGCTCGGAGATGACGGGGTTGCGCTTGTGGGGCATGGCGCTCGAGCCCTTCTGTCCCCGCCCGAACGGTTCTTGGACCTCGCGCACCTCGGTTCGGGCCAGGTGCCTGATCTCCAGGGCGATGCGCTCGAGGGTGGCGGCCGTCGCCGCGAGGGCCCAGCAGAACTCGGCGTGCACGTCCCGCTGGATCACCTGGCTGGAGGCCTCGGCTGGGCGTATCCCGAGCTGCGCGCACACATACTCCTCGACCCGTGGATCGATGTGGGAATACGTCCCGACCACGCCGGAGAGCTTCCCCACAGCGACGGCCTCGCGGGCTCGGCGCAGACGCTCCCTGTCCCGGTCCAGCTCGAACGCCCACAGAGCCAGCTTGTGGCCGAACGTGGTCGGTTCGGCATGCACGCCGTGGGTGCGACCGATGCAAAGAGTGAACTCGTGCTCGAATGCCCGGCGCCGGACCACGCCGAGCAGCGTCTCGACCCGCTGCAGGATCAGGTCGATCGCGGCGCGCAACTGCAAGGCGAGGGCTGTATCCACCACGTCGCTCGAGGTGAGCCCGAAGTGGATCCACCTCCCGGCCTCACCGACGGGCTCGGCCACAGCCTCCACGAACGCTGCCACGTCGTGGTTGGTGACCTGCTCGATCTCGGCCACTCGCTGAGGCGTGGGGACCACGGCCTTCGCCTTGATCTCTTCGAGGTCATCCGGTGGGACCTTCCCCAGTCGGGCCCAGCCCTCGCACGCCAGCAGTTCGATCCGGAGCCAGTGGGAGAACTTGGCCTCCTCGGACCACACCGAGGCCATCTCCGGGAGCGTGTATCTGGGAATCACGACCCGGAAGGATCGGGTCGAGGCGCGCTTCTCACGGGCGGAATCCTTCGGCCAGCGAGTCCTTGAACTCGTAGATCTTTGCCCTGACGGCAGGATCCCTGACCGCCAGGATCTGGGCCGCCAGGATCGCCGCGTTCACCGCTCCATCGATCGCCATCGTGGCCACCGGCACACCCCTGGGCATCTGCACCGTCGAATACAGGGCGTCCATTCCGCCCAGCGTCCCTCCGGACAACGGGACCCCGATGACGGGGAGCGCCGTGCGGGCGGCAACCGCTCCGGCGAGATGGTTCGCCATGCCCGCCCCGCAGATCACGCAGACCATCCCCCGCTCCTCCGCCGTCCTGGCGAACTCATCCACCACGTCCGGGTTGCGGTGGGCTGAGATGACCCTGATCTCGTGGGGGATGCCGAACCGTTCCAGGATGGCCGTCGCTTGTTGCATGGTCGGCACATCGGACGCCGAGCCGACCAGCACGCCGACCAGTGGCGATCCCGACACCCTGGGGACCGGTGACGCCGCCGACTCGAGCCGCCCCACAGGATCGTGCCCGTCGGGCGCTTCGTCGAGCTCGTCGAAGGCGCCCAGATCCTCTGTCATCCAGTCCCCTCCGTCGCCCGCTCGGCGATGTCCTTTCGGTAGTGCATGCCGTCGAAGTGGATCAGGGAGCATGCCTCGTACGCACGACGGCGAGCCTCCGACAGGTCGGATCCCATCGCGGTGACGGTCAACACCCTTCCCCCTGCCGTGACCACTTTACCGTCCCGTGCAACCGTCCCCGCGTGGAAGACCTGCACCTCTTTCAGCCCGGCCACGTCCTGCAGCCCGGAAACCGGTCTGCCCGTGTCGACAGGGCCCGGGTAGCCTTGCGAGGCCAGAACGACGCCCACGCACGGCTGCGGCGTCCATGCCAACTGGTAGTGGGACAGGTTTCGCTCGACACAGGCGAGGAGCAACTCCGGGAAGTCCCCGAGCAGCCGAGGCAGGACGACCTGGGCCTCCGGGTCACCGAACCGGCAATTGAACTCCAGAACCTTGGGACCTCCGGCGGTCAACATGAGCCCCGCGTACAGCACCCCCTGATACTGGACGCCTTCCGCGACCAGGGCGTCTGCCGTCGCCACCAGGATGTCGTCCAAGATCGGCGCCTCGACCTCGGGAGGGGCCATCGGGACCGGGCTGTAGGCGCCCATCCCGCCTGTGTTCGGCCCTCTGTCGCCCTCGTAGGCGCGTTTGAAGTCCTGGGCCAGGGCGAGAGGCAGGACGGTCTGGCCGTCCGTGACGGCCATGGCCGTGACCTCGGAGCCCTCCAGAAACTCCTCGACCACCACCGATCGACCGGCTTCCCCGAAGACCCGATTGACCAGGCAGTCCACCAGAGCTTCCTGTGCGGCCGGCCGGTCCTCCGCGATGGTCACGCCTTTGCCGCCGGCCAGGCCGTCCGCTTTGATCACGTAGGGAGGTTCCATCCGGCTGAGGTACTCCATGGCCGGCTCGACCTCTCCGAAGACCCGAGACCGGGGAGCCGGGACGCCGTACCGTTCACAGAGGGATCTGGCCCAGACCTTCGACCCCTCGATCCGGGCGGCATCCCGGGTGGGGCCGAATACCGCCATCCCTCTGGCCTGCAACTCGTCCACCAGGCCGACCACGAGTGGCGCTTCCGGGCCGACGACGGTCAGGTCCACCGACTCTCGTTCGGCCAACTCCACCAGCCCAGAGAGGTCACTCACAGCCACGGGGACGACGGTGGCCAGTTCGGCCATGCCGGCGTTCCCCGGAGCAGCGAAGATTCGATCGACAGCCGGGCTCTGAGCCAGCCGCCAACACAGTGCGTGTTCTCGACCGCCCCCGCCGACCACCAGGATCCTCATAGAGAGAGTGTCTGCTCCCTGTCCGGGCCGACGGAGATGTGCCTGACCCGCACGCTCCCCAACTCCTGGAGCAGCCCCACGTAGGTCTGGGCGGCCGCGGGGAGGTCGGCGAACCGACGCGCCCGCGAGATGTCTTCGGACCACCCCTGGACCTCTTCGTACCGCGGCGAGGCCTTGTGAAAGATCGTCTGGTTCGGAGGGAAGTCTTCGAGTCGCTCTCCATCGAACTCGTACGCCGTGCAAACCTTCAACACGGACAAGCCCGACAGCACGTCGAGCTTCGTCAGGAAGATCTCGGTCAGGCCGTTCAGCCGGGCGGAGTACCGGGCGAGCACGGCATCGAACCATCCACAGCGTCGGGGCCGACCGGTGGTCGTCCCGAACTCCTGTCCCCTCTGGCCCATGTGGGTCCCTGCGTGCCCGAGTTCCTCGGTCGGGAATGGCCCCGAGCCCACTCTCGTCACGTACGCCTTGCTCACTCCGATCACCCGGTCGACCTCGCACGGCCCGAGCCCGGAGCCGGCCAGCGCACCCCCCGCAACCGGATTCGAGGACGTGACGAACGGATAGGTCCCGTGATCGAGGTCGAGCAGGGTGCCCTGTGCCCCTTCCAGGAGCAGGCGCTTCCCCGCCCGAAGCGCCCGGTACAGGAGGCCGCTCGTGTCGGAGACGTGGGGGGCCAGGCGCTCACCCTTCGCCAAGTAGTCCTGGACGATCTCATCTGCGTCGAGGGGCAGGCGGTTGTAGATCTTCGTCAGGATGAGATTCTTCTCCTTGAGGACCACCTCGAGCTTCTGGCGAAAGATCTTCGGGTCAAGAAGGTCTTGGACCCGGATGCCGATCCTGGAAGCCTTGTCGGCATAGGCGGGGCCGATGCCGCGCTTCGTCGTCCCGAGCTTTTGCTTGCCCAGGTATCTCTCCGTGACCTTTTCCAGCTCCAGGTGATACGGCATGATCAGGTGGGCGTTGCCCGAGACCGCCAGGCTCGAGGGATCGATCCCCCGCTTGGCCAGCGCATCCATCTCCTCGAGCAGGACTCCGGGGTCGACCACAACGCCGTCTGCGATCACCGGGGTTACGTGCGCGTAGAGGATCCCGGATGGGATCAGGTGCAGCTTGAGAAGCTGCCCCCCCGCCAGAACGGTGTGGCCCGCGTTGTTTCCGCCCTGGTAGCGGACCACGTAGTCGGTCTCGCCGGCGAGGAGGTCGGTGGCCTTGCCCTTTCCCTCGTCCCCCCACTGCGTCCCGACGAGGATGGTTGCTGGCACGGCGGCGATTCTATCGGGCGGTACGAGGTCGACTTAGCGTTCGATGCGGAACTTGATGCGGACGTGTGTGTGGTATTCCTTGATCTTGTCCCCGTCGACGATGGCCGACGTCTCCAGGACGTCCATGCCTTCGATCCCCCGAAGGGTCTTGCCGGCCTCGGCCAGAGCCTGGGCCGCCGCGTCTCGCCATGACTCGGTCGAGACGCCGACCAGATCGATCGTCTTGATGACCGACATCCCCCTCCTCCTCTCGTCTCCCTCTCAGCGACCACCTTCGTGAAGCCCGGGCGGGTCAGGCTGCGGCGTGCTCCATATCCGACGTGTAGCTGCCGCTCCTTGCCGCGCCGTTAAGCCGGGCCCGCTCGTAGAAAGCGCGTTGTCCTGCCTCCAGCTTCTCCGCCTTGCCACCCCAGGCCTTCAGGGCCGGCGCCTGCAGCGCCCGCCCATACGAGAACGAGAGCTCCCATGGCACTCCACCCATCCGGTTCATCTCGGAGAGGTGCGCGGTGGCGGCCTGCTCGGTCTGCCCTCCGGAGAGGAACACGATCCCAGGAACGGCCGGGGGGACGCATTCACTGAGGAGGCGCAGCGTCCACCTGGCGACCTCTTCCACTCCCGCCTGTTCAGGGGCGGACTTCCCAGACAGGACCATGTTGGTCTTGAGCAGGGTCCCGGTCAGCTCAACCCGGTGCGCGAACAGCCGGTCGAACAGCGCCTCGAGGGTCCGTCGGCTGGCATCGTAGTGACGGTCGATGCCGTGATCGCCGTCCATGAGCGTCTCCGGTTCCACGATGGGGACCAATCCGGCCTCCTGGGACAGGGCGGCGAACCGGGCCAGGGCCTCGCCGTTCGCATCCATGCAGGCCTGGGTGGGGATGCCGTCTCCGATGGTGATGACGGCCCGCCACTTGGTGAACCGCGCGCCCATCTCCCGATACTCGGCCAGGCGCTCCCGCAAGCCGTCGAGTCCCTCGGTCACCGTCTCATCGGGGAACCCGGCCAAGGGCTTCGCTCCCGTGTCCACCTTGATGCCCGGGATCACCCCGACCCCCTCGAGGACCTTGGGGAAGGCCACCCCACCGGCGGTCGACTGCCGGAGCGTCTCGTCGAACATGATCACCCCGCTGATGAACTCCTCCATCCCCGGCGTCGTGAACAGCATCTCTCGATAGATACGGCGGTTCTCCTCAGTGGACTCCAGGCCGATCGAGTCGAAACGCTTCTTGATCGTGCCGGTGCTCTCATCGGCCGCCAGGATGCCCTTGCCCGGCGCAATGAGGGCTCGGGCCGTTCGCTCCAGTTCCTCCAAACCCATCGCTGATCCTCCCTTGATTCGTACTGATCCCTGCTTCGAACTCTACCCGTCTCAGGGTCCCCGAGTTTGGGAGCAGGGTCAGCGACTTCGGTCGGGAAGTTGTGAGCGAGCCTGGTCCGTGACTAGGCGAGACAAGCCCACCACGGTCAAGGCCAAGATGGCCGTCACCATGGCGGTGGCGATGCCGACGCGCTCGGCCAGGGTTCGGACCAGGTGGTAGCAGACCACGTCGGCCGGACCGCCCGAGACCATCGGGTCGACGCTCGGCGCGTCACACGTCCCTGCGCCAGATACTGCGGCGATCGCCGCGACGACCGCTCCGACCGTCACGGCCAGAAGGATCACCCTGACCGCTAGGCTCCGTCCCGACCCCGTCGGCTTGCTCGTAGGTTCCTCCCGCCTACTGCTGCTCGAATGGATGGACGGGTGTGAGGATCTCGACCTTCACCGGATCGGCTTCCTTGGCGAACTGCTCGGCGTCGGAGGGGCTGCCGACCACGAACCCGTAGTGCATCGGCACGGCCACCTGCGGACCGATGGCTTTTGCCAGGCCGGCCGCTTCACCCGGTTCCATCGTGTAGGTGCCTCCGATGGGCAGGAACGCCACGTCGGCACGGACGCTTTCCAGCTCGGGAATGTGATCCGTGTCACCCGCGTGGTAATAGGTGTTGGTGCCGAGGGTCAAGATGTAGCCGACCCAGTTGTTCTCCTTGGGATGGGCCTGGAGGCGCTCCTTGACCACGTTGTATGCAGGCACGGCCTGGACCTTGATCCCGGCCACGTCGAGCGAGTCACCCGGCCGCACCGGCGTCACGTCGCCCGACAGTTCCCTGGCGATGTCGTGCGGCGCGACGATCTTTGTCCCGGTCTTCCGGACCTTCTCGATGTCATCGTGCTGGAAATGATCGAAGTGGGCGTGAGTGATGAAAATGGCGTCTGCGTGATCGTCCGTCGTCACCATCCATGGGTCGATGTAGACGGTCAGGTCGTCACCGCGCCATAGGAAGGCCGACTGCCTGAACCATGTGAACCGATCGAGCATTTCGTCCTCCTCGAGCTCGCTTCGCGGGCGCTGAAACCCAGCCTACCCCAACCCGTCGAGGAGCAATCGGCTGGTAACCTCGCCCCTCGTGGACCCCTCGGACTCGCCGGCGCCAGCTCCTCGCGGCCTGATCCGAAGAGGAGCCGCGCTCTCGCTCCTGGCCCGCAATCGGGACTTTCGCTGGCTCTTCTTCGCTCAGGTCGTCTCGTTCGCCGGCGACTGGTTCCTGTTCGTGGCCCTGGCCGGGCTGGTGTTCCAACTCACCCACTCCCCAGGCCTGGTGGCTGCCGTGTACGCCGCTCTCACCGTTCCGTTCGCCTTGTTCACCTTCGTGGGAGGGCCTCTGGCCGATCGCCTGAACCGCCAGGCCCTGATGATCGGAGCCGATGTCGCGCGGGCGGCTCTCTGCTTCGGCTTCTTCCTGATCCACCGTCCCGGTCAGGTCTGGATGGTCTACGTCCTGGCCGGATCGATCACCGCCCTGGGCGCCGTGTTCCAGCCCGCGTCCATGGCCGCCATCCCCAACCTGGTCGACCGCGCGGACCTCGGAACGGCGAACGTCATGGGCGGAGCCACGTGGGGCACCATGCTCGCCGTCGGCTCGGCCATCGGCGGGCTGGTCGTGGCCGCATTCGGTCGCAAGGCGGGCTACGTTGGTGACGCGGTCTCCTTCTTCCTCTCCGCGCTGCTGATCCTGCGGATCCGCCACCCCTTCGCCGAGCCGCGCGAGCCGCATCACCAACACCCCGGATTGATCGAGGCGACGCGAGAGGCCGTTCAGTACGCGCGAAAGGACCACCGGGTGTTGGCCATGCTGGCGGTGAAAGGGGGGTTCGGTCTGGGGGGCGGCGTGGTGGCCCTTCTCCCGGTGTTGGCGTTCACCGTCTATCACTCGGGAGATCGCGGCACGGGCATCCTCTATGGATTCCGCGGACTCGGCGTGTTCATCGGGCCCTTCCTTGTCCGTGGATTCGTGGACGACGAGGATCTTTCCAAGCTCTTCTGGGTGATCTCCGCGGCCTTCGTGGTCTACGGCGCTTCGTATGCCTTCGTCCCTTGGATGCCGGCCATCTACATCGCCGGGCTATTCGTCTTGCTGGGTCATCTCGGTGGCGGGGCCCAGTGGACCCTCTCGACCTACGCCCTGCAGCTCATCGTCCCCGACCACATCCGGGGCCGGATCTTCGCCTTCGACGAGGGGTTCATCACGCTGACCCTTGCGCTCTCGGCGACGGTGGCCGGATGGATCTCGGACGTGGTGGACGTACGGCTGGTAATGCTCGGCCTGTCCGGCATCACCCTGAGCTATAGCGTTGTCTGGACGCTCGCTACCGGCGGCGTGCGCAGGTCGCTGCCCCGTCCGTCGAAGCTCTAGCGTCTCTGCTCGCCGGGTCCCTCGCCGGGCGGTGGGGGCACTGCCGGACCGCCCACATCCTGCGGTGGCGCGCCAGATGAGGTCGGGGGAGGTCCCCCTGCTGCGGGCGGCGGCACTGCTCCACCCGAGGGGGAAGGCCCCGCTCCGCCAGCACCCGTCCCGGTGAAATCGACCCGCGGAGCGACTCCGACCACGGCGCGCTCGGCCTCCGGGATCTCGAAGAACTCCTCCTCCTTGAACCCGAACGTCCGGGCCACAAAGGCAGAGGGGAACGACTGCACCCGTCGGTTGTAGTCCTGGACGTTGGCGTTGTAGAAACGACGGGAGGCCTGGATGCGGTCTTCGGTGTTCGAGAGCTCCGACTGCAGGGCGAGGAAGTTCTGGTTCGCCTTCAACTCCGGATAGTTCTCCGCCACGGCGAACAGCCGGCCCAGCGCGGCCACGAACGGACCTTCCGCCTGGGCCTGGGCGGCCGGCGATTGCCCGCTGGTGGCGGCCGCGGCCGATCGGGTCCGGGCGACTTCCTCGAACACCTCGCGCTCGTGCGCTGCGTATCCTTTGACCGTCTCCACCAGGTTGGGGATCAGGTCGTATCTCCGGCGCAACTCGGTGTCGATGTTGGCGAAGGCGTTGCGGATGAGCTGGCGCTGGCTGACGAACCGGTTGTACGAGACCGCCAGGGCGATCCCCACCAGCACGATGACGCCGAGGATGATCCACAGAACGATCACGATGTGCTCCTCTCTCCCTCCGGGCTCGCGGGCGAGCCCGTCCCGTACTCGTTCCACACCAGCCGAGGGATATGGTCGCGGAAGAGCGCCGCGCTGCCAAATAGGGGGACCAAGCCTGTAGGCCGGAGGCGACCGCACCACACCAGAAGCGTGGGGCCGTTCACCTCGAAGCCGAAGCTCCCCCGCGTGGACAGCAGCCACCGCATCATCGGGGCGTCATTCGCCGCCTTGACGGAAAGGCCGTGCCAGCCTCCCCACACCACGTTTTCGCAGCCCCGGCCGTCGCCCAGGCGGAACAGATGGAAGTCGTGGTCGATCAGCTCGAACGGGTCGGCTCTGGAATACTCCAGCTTGTTCTGGAGGGCGAAGATGGCCAGGGCTTCCCGCCGCCTCTGCTTCTGGACGAAGGAATAGATGACGCCGGCGGCGACCGCCACCAGGATGAGCGCAAAGATCAAGGCCTCCATCGAACTCAGTATGGCGAGGCGGGAGGCCCGACGAAAGGGTTCACCACATGGACATGGAGCAGGCTCGATCCTTCCTTCAGGAGAACCATCGGGCGGTACTGGCCAGCCGGCGACCGGACGGGAACCTTCATCTGACGCTTGTGACGTGCGGGCTCGACGGCGAGGGCCGGGCCATCATCAGTTCCACCGAGGATCGGGTGAAGGTGAAGAACCTTCGCCGTGACCCGCGTGCCTCTCTGTGCGTCATGCGGGACCGATTCTTCGGCGGGGGCGTGCAGGTTCACGGTTCGGCGTCGATCGTTTCGCTGCCAGAGGCCATGGAGCCGCTGATCGACTACTACCGCAGGGTCGCCGGAACGGAACACCCCGACTGGGACGAGTATCGGCGGGCCATGCAGAGCGAGCGTCGGGTCTTGATCCGGATCGACATCGAGCGGGCCGGCCCTGCCTGAATCCTGACCGGGATGTGGCTGAGTCACGCCGCCGGGGGCAAACTCAAACCAGCAGCTCATCTCCCGACACGGCAACGAGGGACATCAGAGCCGCCGCGTTGAGCTTCGACCTTATGCTGATGAAGTAGATCACTGCCGCGACCAGTCCCACTCCGACGGGTGCCCCGGCTGCCAGCACCCCAACCCATGACCGCTTGTTGAGGCCGGCCACCTGCCAATGGTGATCGGGCCGAGTGACCGCGTCCACCATCCCCCAGATGGGCAGGGCCAGTGAGACAAATACAACCAGCGCCACCATGAGCTGGGCATCGCCCATGTTCAGGAGCTTGAGCCCGGATGCCAGGAGGACGAACGTGAGAGCCGGTCGGATGACCCCGTCCGGAGCTCGCACGGAGAGCCGTGCACCCAGGTATACCCCGGGAAGGCTTCCCAGGAGGACCGAAGCCGTCAGGCTGAGCCGGAAATCGCCGAACAGGATGTGGGCGAGCGCGGCCGAAGCCACCAGTGGGATGGCCTGCACGAGGTCGGTTCCCACCAGTTGCCGAGCGCTGAGCATCGGATAGAGCAGGAGCAGAGACACGATGATCAGGGACCCCGAACCCACAGAGGTCATCCCCACGATCACACCGCCGACCATTCCGATCACGAGAGTGGGGAGGCGCCTCAGGATGAACGGTCCTGGATCGGCGGTGCGCCCCTGGAGGAGAAGAGCTTCCCGCCGGCGGGCTCGTCGAAGTTGAAGGAAGCCTTTGGCCACGATCGAGGCAGACGCCACGAGCAGGGCAATCCCCAGGGCCAGCTTGAGGCGATCCTCCACAGCCGTACCGTTGCCCAAGCGCTTCAGGATGAACACTCCTGCGAAGGCGAATGGGATGGACCCAGCAGCGAGCCACCGAACCAACATCCAGTTGACGGTGCCGCGGCGAAGATGGACGCCGGCTCCCACCGGCTTCATGACCATGGACGCGACGAGGTCGCTGGAGACGGCCGCGAGGGGCTGGACCTTGAACAGGAGGACGAGGATTGGAGTCATGAGGGCGCCTCCGCCCATGCCCGTCAGGCCAACCGTGAACCCGACCAGCAGCCCCGCCAGGGTAACGAAGAAGTCGATGTGCAACTGAATCAGCGCCTAGATGTCCACGACCCCAAGCTCGACAGAATCTACCGAGGAAGCAAGGACCATGACGGGAAGCCTAGTGGGGGAGCCAGGCTTCGGGGTCGGCCGCCAGGGCCTTCACGGACTCCGGCAGTGCTCCCGCTGCCAGGTCTGCCAGAGTCACCGCCTCGAGCACCGCCCGGAGATTGGCCCGAACCGCGATCCACACTCCCTGCAGCGATTCGGCCGGACCGCGATAGGTGATCTCTTCCGGCCGGGCCTCGTGCACGCTGGCCAAAGGACCCTCGACCGCCCGGATGACGTCGGCCAGCGTGATCTTCTCGGGCGGCCTCGCCAGCGCATAGCCTCCTTCGGCACCACGGTGACTCTGGACGATGCGGGCATGCTTCAGCTCCGACAGGATGTTGAGCAGGAAGCGCAAAGGGATCCCCTGGGCCTGGGCGATCCGGTCGGCCTTGAGAGGCCCCCGGCCCGCCGACGCGGCCAGCTCGGCCGTAGCCCGCACCGCGTAGTCCGCTTTCGCCGAGATCCGCACTCAGTCATTCTGCCTTACCCAGGCCTGCCCTCCCAGAGCGTGCGAGAACAGGGCCGAGCGGCGAACCTCGGCGCTGCGCCGGCCGTCTGTCCAGCAGAGCCGACCAGAGCAAGAGGGCGGAACGTCTTTCCTGCCGCCTGCGGCCTCACCCCGAGGGACGAGCCTCAGCCGGCTCGCTGCAGACGCAGAACTCGTTTCCCTCCGGGTCTGCCATCACGACCCAGCGGAACCCTTCCTCGACGATGGGATCAGCCGAAAGCTGGCTGGCGCCCAGTGCAGCGAGCCGCTCGACCTCGGCCTCGAGGTGATCAACCCGCATATCCAGGTGCATGCGATTCTTGCTCACCTTCGGCTCGGGGACGCGTTGGAGGACAAGCTCCGGATCTCCGGGATTTTCGGATACGAGAACGACATAGGGCTCGGCCGACCCATGCGCCCGGTACCCGAGCGCCTGGGTCCAGAACCGAGCCAGCTCGTTCGGGTCGGCGCAGTCGAGCACGAAGACAAGTCGCACCAGTGACAAGCCCTAGGTTGTCGCGGGCTCGAGGGGACTGAACTCGAGGCCCTCGGCGGCCCGATCCACCTCGATCGCATCTCCGTCGCGGATCTCTCCTGAAAGGAGTTTCATCGCCAGGACGTCCTGAACCTCCCGCTGGATCAGGCGCTTCAGCGGCCGCGCTCCGAACTGCGGATCGTACCCCTTCACCGCCAGATACTCGCGGGCGGCAGGGGTCAGGGTGAGCGAGAGCTTCCGATCGGCCAGACGCTGCTGGAGAAGCCGCAGCTGGATGTCCACGATCCCGGCGATCTCGTCCTTGCCCAGCGGGTGGAACACGATGATCTCATCGAGCCGGTTCAGGAACTCAGGCCTGAACGTCTGCCGCACATCGCTCAGTACCGATTCCCGCTGCTGATCAGGTGACAGCTCGCTCTGGAAGAAGTAGTGGCCGCCGATGTTGGACGTCATCACTACCACGGTGTTCTTGAAGTCCACCGTTCGCCCCTGGCCATCCGTGAGCCGGCCGTCGTCCAGGAGTTGCAGCAGCACGTTGAACGCGTCCTGGTTGGCCTTCTCGATCTCATCCAGCAAGACCACCGAGTACGGCCGCCGGCGCACGGCTTCGGTGAGCTGCCCGCCTTCCTCGTAGCCGACGTAGCCGGGCGGCGCACCGATCAGTCGCGACACCGTGTGCCGCTCCTGGTACTCGCTCATGTCGATGCGGACCATGGCCCGCTCGTCATCGAAAAGGAACTCCGCCAACGCCCGGGCGAGCTCGGTCTTTCCGACTCCCGTCGGGCCGAGGAAGACGAACGAGCCGATCGGGCGGTTCGGGTCGGACAGACCGGCCCTTGCTCGCCTGATCGCGTTCGACACGGCCGTGACCGCCTCGTCCTGGTCGACGACCCGCTCGTGTAGGCCCTCCTCCATGTGGACCAGCTTCTGGACCTCGCCCTCCATCAACTTGGCCACCGGGATCCCAGTCCACTTGGACACAACTTCGGCAACATCCTCCTCGTCGACCTCTTCCTTGAGCATCTTCTGGTCGGCCTGAAGGGTCGCCAGCGCGTCGTTCGCCTCGTCGAGGTCTCGCTGCAGCTCGGGGATCCGGCCGTACTGGATCTCCGAGGCCCGCTGGAGGTCGCCGTCCCGTGCGGCTCGTTCCCCCTCGCCCCGGGCCTGCTCGATCTCGGATTTCAGAGCCCGGATCCGATCGATCGCCTCCTTCTCCTGCTGCCAGTGGCCCTTCATGCCGGAGGAACGCTCTCGAAGATCGGCCAGCTCCTGCTCGAGCTTCTCCAAGCGCTCTTGGGACACGGCGTCGGTCTCCTTCTTGAGCGCGGCGCGTTCGATCTCGAGCTGCTTCATCCGCCGCTCGACCTCGTCGATCTCCACAGGCATCGAGTCGATCTCGATCCGAAGGCGACTGGCCGCCTCGTCGATGAGGTCGATGGCCTTGTCGGGCTCGAACCGTCCTGTTACGTAGCGGTCCGAGAGGATCGCCGCTGCCACCAGCGCGGAGTCCTTGATCCGGACCCCGTGGTGCACCTCGTACCGTTCCTTCAGCCCTCGGAGGATGGCGATTGTGTCCTCCACGCTCGGCTCGCCGACGAAGATCGGCTGAAAGCGTCGCTCCAGGGCGGGGTCCTTCTCGACGTGCTTTCGATACTCGTCGAGTGTGGTCGCACCTATCGCCCGGAGCTCGCCGCGGGCGAGCATCGGCTTGAGCATGTTGCCGGCATCGACGGCGCCCTCGGCCGCGCCCGCACCCACCACGGTGTGCAGCTCGTCGATGAACGTGATGATCTGGCCCGCGCTCTCGGCGATCTCCCGGAGGACGGCCTTGAACCGCTCCTCGAACTCGCCCCGATACTTGGAGCCCGCGACCAACGCCCCGATGTCCAGGGCCACCACGCGCTTGTCCTTGAGTCCATCGGGGACGTCACCGGCCACGATCCGCTGGGCCAGCCCCTCCACGATCGCCGTCTTGCCCACACCCGGCTCGCCGATCAGCACCGGGTTGTTCTTGGTCCTGCGAGACAGGACCTGGATGACCCGTCGGATCTCGTCGTCGCGGCCGATCACCGGATCGAGCTTGCCCTTGCGAGCGAGGTCAGTCAGGTCGCGCCCATATCGTTCGAGGGCCTGGTACTTGTCCTCCGGCGTCTGGTCGGTGACCCGCTGATGGCCACGGATCTCGACCAGCGCCGAAAGCACCTTGTCCCGGGCGATGCCGGCTTCTCGGAGCAGGCGGGCGACATCGGTGGCTCCTTCCAGCAGGGCCAGGAACAAGTGCTCGGTCGAGACGTAGTCGTCTGACAGGGCGGCCGCTTCGGTGAACGCCCTCTCCAGGACGTGACGCGTCGCCGCGGAGAGGTACAGGTCCTCCTGCGAGCCGTAGACCTTGGGGATCCGGTCGAGGATCTCTTCGGCCCGGTCGCGAAGGAGCCGAGGGAACTGCCCGAGCTTCTGGAGCAGCGGGAACACCACCCCTTCCGGGTCGGCCACGACCGCGGACAGCACGTGAGCCGGCTCGACGAGCTGGTGGTTCCGGCTCCGCGCCAGTTCCTGGGCAGCCTGGAGCGCCTCCTGCGACTTGAGCGTCAGCTTGTTCAGATCCATCAGTCACTCCCTGGCCCAACCGCGATGGGTCCCTGCCTCTTGGGGCCGGGCGACGCCTTGGCCCGCTCGACCTGGATCTGGACCCGCCGGACGGATGACAACGGCACGATCTCTCCACGACGGGACTGGGACCGTAGCCGCTCCATCTCCTCGAGCATGCGATTCCTCGCCTTGCGGAAATCTCGGTCGAGCGCTTCCATCCGCCGACGCATCCGATCCAGCTGGTCCTCCATCTCCACGATCATCTTGACCCCGGCCAGATTCAGCCCCTGCTCCTGGGTCAGCTTCTGGATCATTTGGAGACGGGCGATGTCACGCTGGGAATACCGGCGCGTGTTGCCGGGTGTGCGGGCAGGCCGGAGGAGACCCTTCCGCTCGTAGATGCGGAGGGTCTGGGGGTGCACCCCAGCGAGCTCGGCCGCGACGCTGATGATGTACACGGCCCTCTCCTCCGGCTGCTCCCGTTTCTTCGCCATCTCCTCGTCTCACCTCTCTGCTCGTGGCCCAGAGACGTGCCCAGCGCTTGCCTCAGACCTCGACACCCAACCCCTTGCGAGGCGACTCCTTCTGGACCTCCTGCAGCCTGCCCAGCAGCTCCTTCTCCTCCCTGGAGAGCTTCTGCGGAACGTCCACCTTCACCGTCACCAGCAGATCCCCCGTCCCGCCCTTCCTCGGCCGGGGCGCGCCCTTTCCCCGGATGCGGAACGTCTTGCCAGAGGGCGTCCCCGCGGGAACCTTCAGGGTGACCTCCCCATTCAGGGTCGGTACACGAAGATTGGTCCCCAGCGCAGCCTCCGCGTAGGTGATGGGCAGCTCCAGCGTGAGGTCCGAATCCTTCCGTCCGAACAGGCGATGGGGCTCCACGCGGACCGTCACGAACAGATCTCCTGCGCGCGCACCTGGTCGTCCAGCCTCCCCCCGAGCGCTCAGCCGGATCCGTGCCCCGTCCCGAACTCCGGGAGGGATCCGCACGGAGAACTCGCGGGAACGCCGGACGCTCCCCGAACCGCCGCACTCCTGGCATGGATGCTCCACGATCCGACCGGATCCCCCGCACTCGGGGCACGGGCGGGCGATGGAGAAGAAGCCCTGGTTCACCGCCACCGAGCCCGTCCCTCCGCAGGCGGGACAGGCCTTCGGGGTGGTCCCGGGTTCGGCCCCAGACCCTCCGCAGGTTGGACACGGCGCCGGTCCTTGGATCCGAAGAGGGACCGTCGTCCCCGCCATGGCCTCCTCGAAGGACACGCGGATTTCGGTCTCCAGGTCGGCGCCCTTGGCCTCGGCCGGGCCTCGGCCCCTGCCTCGGCCTCGACCGGTGAACACGCTGAACAGGTCGCCGATCCCCCCGATGTCTCCGAGGTCATCGAAAGGAAAGCCCTCGACCCGAACGCGTCGTCCCCCTGGACCCGCCCCACCGAATCCGCCGAATCCCGAAGAAGCCATCTCCCGGACCTGGTCGTACTGCCTGCGCTTTTCCTCGTCGGCGAGGACGTCGTGCGCCGCGGAGATCTCCTTGAAGCGATCCTCCGCCTCCTTGTTCCCGGGGTTGGCGTCCGGGTGGTACTTCTGAGCCAACTTGCGGTAGGCCTTCTTGATGTCCCCGGCCGACGCGTTCTTCGAGACCCCCAGGACCTTGTAGTAGTCCTTTTCGAACCACTCTCGCCTGACGTCACCGTTCACGGCCGTCCCCCTGTCCCGAACGCTATCGGCGAACGACCTTGACGCCGGCCGGACGGATCACCCTTCCCTTCATCGCGTATCCCTGGCGCAGGACATCGGCGACGAACGGCTCGCCTTCGAGCCCCCCGGATTGCATGAGCGCCTCGTGCCGCTCGGGGTCGAAGGGCTTGCCTTCGGCTTCGATCCGCTCCAAGCCCTCCGATCGAAGGATGTCCAGGAGCTTCGCATAGACGAGCTCCACCCCGTGGAGGAACTTCTCGAAGTCCGGCGTGCCCTCAGCGGCCATGAGAGCCAGGTCGAACTCGTCCAGGACCTCCAGGAGCTTTCGCACGAACGGCTCCGCCGCCATCTCCATGGCCCGGGTCTGTTCCTTGATCACCCGCTTGCGGTAGTTGTCGAACTCCGCCTTCAGTCGCTGGAGGTGGTCCAGGTACTCCGCCGATTGCCTCTTCGCCGCGTCCAACTCGTCCGCCGGGCCGGATACTTCCGTCTCCGGCGCCTCGGCCCCGGAGGGCCCAGCGGGAACCTCAGCGGGCTCCGGGGGCCCCTCTCCCTCTGGCCGAACCCGACGACGGTCGGTCACCTTGACCTGGGGTCGCTCCTGAGCGGGCTCTTGGGTCTGATCCGTCCCACTCATGCAGTCGCCTTCACCGTGATCTTCTTCGGCTTGGCCTGTTCGGCCTTGGGCACCTCCACCGTGAGGACACCCTTGTCGAAGCTCGCCTCCACGTACTTCTCCTGCGTCTCGAAGATGTCCAGTGGCGGGACCCACGCGCTGCCCGTCCCTCCACTCGACTCCGTGCCCGCGTACGTGCGCCCGAACAACCTGTTCAGCTCGTTCTGGATCGACATGAGATCTCGAAAGGGATCCCACCTGGCTACGACCATCTACGCACCTCCTTCTTTCCTTCTCGGACAGGCCCGGGGGTCGCTAGGAGCCTGCGCCGCCTTCATCGACGATCTCTCCCTCGACGACGTCGCCGTCGCCGCTCGATGCCGTGTCTTCTCCACCACCGGCAGTCCCGGTCCCCGGAGTTCCCGACGCCGCCGACGCGGCCTGCTGCTGCGAGTACATGGCCTGCCCGACTCGCTGGAAGGCCTGCATGAGGGCGTCGGTCAGAGACCTGATCCGATCGACCTCGTCGCCCTTGAGGGCCTCCTTCAGCTCATCGTTGGCCTTGCTGACGGCCTCTCTGTCGTCGGAAGGGATCTTGTCGCCGTATTCGACCAGCGCCTTGTCCACCTGATAGGTGAGCTGGTCGGCGGCGTTGCGGGTCTCGGCCGCCTCCCGGCGCTTCCGGTCCTCCTCGGCGAACGTCTCGGCGTCCTTCATCATCCGATCGATCTCGTCCTTGCCCAGGGCCGTGCCGCCCGTGATGGTCATCTGCTGCTCCTTGCCGGTGGCGAGGTCCTTGGCCGAGACGTTCACGATCCCATTCGCGTCGATGTCGAAGGCGACCTCGATCTGCGGCATGCCCCGGGGCGCCGGAGGGATGCCCATGAGATGGAACTTGCCCAGGGAACGAACCCCCGGGGAGAAGACGGTCTCGGCCTCGCCCTGGAGGACGTGAACCTCCACGGTCGTCTGGTTGTCGTCTGCCGTGGTGAAGACCTCGCTCTTGCGCGTGGGAATCGTGGTGTTGCGCTCGATCAGCTTGGTGAAGATGCCGCCCTTCGTCTCCACCCCGAGCGACAGGGGGGTCACGTCCAGGAGCAGGATGTCCTTGACGTCGCCCTTGAGCACGCCGGCCTGGATGGATGCACCCACGGCCACGACCTCGTCGGGGTTGACGCCCTTGTGGGGCTCCTTGCCTCCGGTCAGACCCCGGATGAGCTCCTGGATCATGGGCATCCGGGTGGCCCCCCCCACCAAGATCACGTGGTCGATGTGGGAGACATCCTTGCCCCAGTCCTTCACCGCCTGCTGGAACGGGCCCTTGCACGCCTCGACCAGGTCTTCCGTCATCCGCTCGAGCTCCGCGCGGGTGAGCTTCTGCTCGAGGTGTAGGGGCCCCTCAGGGGTGGCTGTGACGAAGGGGAGGTTGATCGTGGTCTCGTTCACCTGCGACAGCTCGATCTTGGCCTTCTCCGCGGCCTCCTTGAGCCGCTGCAGAGCCATCTTGTCCTTGGACAGGTCCACCCCGTGTGCGTTCTTGAACTGGGTGACCAGCCAGTCGATGACCCGCTGGTCCCAGTCGTCGCCACCGAGATGGGTATTCCCCGCGGTGGCCTTGACCTCGAAGACGCCCTCCCCGATCTCCAGAAGCGAAACGTCGAAGGTGCCGCCGCCCAGGTCGAACACGAGGATCGTCTGGTCGTGCTGCTTGTCAAGGCCGTACGCGAGCGCTGCTGCGGTGGGCTCGTTGATGATCCGCATGACCTCGAGCCCGGCGATCTGCCCGGCTTCCTTGGTGGCCTGGCGCTGACCGTCGTCGAAGTAGGCCGGCACCGTGATGACCGCCTGCACCACCTTGTCGCCCAGATAGGCCTCGGCGTCGCGCTTGAGCTTGGTCAGGATCTGCGCCGATATCTCCTGGGGCGTCCACTTCTTGCCGTCGACGTCGAGCATCCAGTCCTTCTGACCCATCTGTCGTTTGATGGAGCGCACGGTACGATCGGGGTTGGTAATGGCTTGTCGCTTGGCCACCTCGCCCACCAGGATCTCGCCGGTCTTGGAGAATCCAACGACCGAGGGTGTGATCCTGGATCCTTCGGCGTTCGGGATCACCACTGGTTCCCCGCCCTCGAGAACGGCGACGACCGAGTTGGTGGTCCCCAGATCGATTCCAACTGCTCGTGGCATCAGGCCCTCCCTACGTGTAGCTTTAGCGTAAATGGAGGATAAAGTCTGAGCGCGCCATTGTCAACCTTGGAAGGGGAGGCTGTCGATGACTGCGGCCAAGCTAGGGCTAAAGGCGGACTTGGGCTCAACCGAAAAAGGGAGGGGCGAATGATTGAATCGTCGTGTGAGCCGTGTCGATAATTCAGGTTCTTCGCCGAGAGAGAAACCGAAGGAGGGAGGCTCCATGAGCAGCGACCCGCCGGAGCTCGGCAAGGGGCTGTTCGGGTACCGCAAGTCGGCAGTCAACCAGATCATCGCCGATCGGGACATCATGCTCCGCCAGGCCGAGGGGCGGGTTCGGGCTGCTGAGTCGAAGGTGGCCGAGCTCGAGTCCGAGCTGGGATCCATGCGAGATCGCAACGCGCGAATGGACGAGCAGCTCGAACGGCTTCGGCAGCAGCTCGATACCCTGGCCAGCCGTGGCGTCGCACCCGTTGTGGAGCGGGAACAACCCAGCCAGCAAGCGCAGGTCGAGGCCGAGGTGTGGGACGAGCAGCCTCCTCCTCCCGCGGTCGAGACTCCATATATCGCGCCGGGGGAAGTGGCCCAGCCAGAGGCGCCAGAGGCGGAGGAACAGTGGCCCGAGGTGGATCAGGAGTGGCCGGCTGCCGAGGAGACCGCCCCGGTCATCGAGGCCGAAGCTGGAGCGGCGGAGCAACCTGCCCCGTCGGCCGAGGAAGACGACCTTCCCTTTGGCGCGGAGGTTCGCCTGGATACAGGTGCGCCCGCCCAATCGTCCACTCCGGCCTGGATGCGGACCGGCCCCGCGGAGGAAGGCGAGGAGCAGGACGAAGTGGCCATGGCGGCAGGCGGCTACGGGTTCGAGGACTACGAGGCCGAGGAGCAGCAAGGGTACGGAGAAATCCCCTCGCCCGAAGAAGAGGCAACGGAATCGCCTTCACCATTCGCCAGATTTCCATTCACCTCCGAGCGCTTCGACCAGCAGCCTACCGAGGAGGCCCACGCGACACAGGAGCCCAGCCGTCCCGAGGAGCCGAGCTACCCGCAGGAGCCGAGCTATCCGCAGGAGCCGAGCTATCCGCAGGAGCCGAGCTACCCGCAGGAGCCAAGCTACCCGCAGGAGCCAAGCTACCCGCAGGAGCCAAGCTACCCGCAGGAGCTCGGCTATCCCGAGGCGCCGACCCACCCTGAGGAGGCCGGCTACGCCGAGGCGACGGTCCCGCAGGAGGAGGCTGTCGAGTCGCAATTCCACCAGCCGGAACCGCCTCCCCAGGTGCAGGTCCCGGAGCAGGCCGCTCCTCCCCCACCCCAACCGTCCACCGTGTCCCAGGAGACCGCCGACATCACGAACAGGTTCCTCACAGAGGAGCTGGCCGGCATCCTGGCGGCCGCGGAGGAGTCAGCGGGGCGCATCGTGGAGCGGGCCCGTGCGACCACCCAGCGGCAGATCGCCCGATCCAACCGGGTGTGGCGCGAAGTTCAAGCGGAGGTTTCCCGATTCGCTTCCTGGCGGCAGGAAGTTGAGCCGGTCATCCGAAACGTCCAGTCGAAGGTGGAGAGTGTCCGCTCGGAGATCGAGGAGGTCCCCGAGCGCATCCGGCAGGCCCTGGCCCCGATGGCCGACACCATTTCAACGATCGACGGAGACCTGGCGGAGCTCGCGGCTGCGTGCAACCCGCCGCTCCTGCTCACACCGGGCGGCCTGGAGTCCGAGGAATCGGATTCGGCCTCCTGGGAGCTCGATCCGGACGAGGATGAGCCAGAAGGGGTGTTCGACGACCCGTTCGGGAGGAGCTCGGAACAGCCCTACGGTGAGGGCCTCGGCGAAAGCGGCGGCGACCAGGGTCCCGGCCACCTCCACGCCGGCTGACAGTCATACGCGCAGGTCAAAACGCCCTGGATGCCGCCGTCCCTGTAACAGTCCTTCCATCCTGGCCCAGTTGCGGCTGATCACAGCGCGCCAATAGACTCCCTCGGCGGTGCCTGGCCAGCTGGTGACCCCGCTTCTCGCCCTCAGCCTGATCGGACCCGCTTTTCTCCTGCTCGCCTTGGCGGTCGCCGGCGGCGTTTTCTCGCTGCGCGCCCACCAGCTCTACCGCTTCGTTCGCTTGGGTCGGCCCGTGCATCGTTCCCGGGATCTCCCCAAACGGCTGGAGCAGGAGGCGACCGTGGTACTGGGGCAACGGAAGCTGCTCCAGCGCGCCGGCCCCGGCCTGATGCATGCCTTCATCTTCTGGGGCTTCCTGGTCCTGCTCACAACCATCCTCGAAGCGTTCGGCGAGGTCTCTCAGCGTCGCTTCGCCATTCCTCTGATCGGCCATTCCGGAGGGCTGGGGCTCGTCCAGGACGTCTTCGCGGTCCTGGTCATCCTTGGGGTGGAGATGGCCGTGTTCATCCGCAAGGTCCAGCGGCCGGATCGGTTCAAGGGTAGCCACCTCGAAGAGGCCGATTTCATCCTGCTGATGATCCTGGGGATCATGCTGACCCTTCTCGCCCTGAACGGTTCGAAGATCACTCTGGGCATCAACGAGTCGCCGAAGGTGTGGACCCCCGTCAGCAATCTGGTGGCCCAGGTCTTCGAGCCGATGAGCCGGGGAGCGGTGAACGGGTTCGAGCACCTGTTCCTGTGGGCTCACATCTTCTTGATCCTGGGATTCCTGGCCTATATCCCCTACTCGAAGCACCTGCACATCTTCGTATCCGAGATCAACGTTTTCTTCACCAACACCAGGGCGCGGGGGCATCTGGAGCCTCTGCACATCGACCTGGAGAGCGTGGGAGGGGAGGAGATGCGGCTGGGCGCCGCCATCGTCGAGGATCTCACGTGGAAGGAGATCCTCGATACCTACTCGTGCACCGAGTGCGGGCGGTGTCAGAGTGTCTGCCCTGCCTGGAACACGGGAAAGCCCCTGTCCCCCAAGCTCATCGTGATGAATCTCCGGGATCACCTGTTCGAGCAGGGCCCCCAGATCTTGGCGGCTCGGGAGGAGGGTGAAGACCATGAGAAGGTGCCCCTGAATCCCGAAGTGATCGAGGACGAGGTGGTGTGGGACTGCGTGACGTGCGGGGCCTGCATGCAGGAGTGCCCCGTGAACATCGAGCACGTCGATCACATCGTCGACATGCGCAGGAATC
>WNGA01005292.1_pt1 | contig 39733 bp, 32 predicted proteins | sample 5400061 | NCBI WGS metagenome assembly WNGA01 (sample SAMN13153366, study PRJNA577476) | soil metagenome | isolation source: 100 cm soil or saprolite under grassland replicate 2 | place: USA:California | collected 2016-06-15 | reverse complement strand
TGCCGTGGGCGATTCATTTTCCAAAGGATCATCCCACCCGCGGCGCCGGCGTCCACCCGACCCAGGTTTACGAAGCGTTGTTGAATCTCGCCCTTTACGCCTTCCTGGCCCGGCTCTATCGCCGGAAGAAATTCGACGGTGAGATTTTCGCCGTTTATCTCGTCTGCTACGCGGTGTTGCGCGCGTTGGTGGAGGCGTTTCGGGGCGATTACACGACGTACTATCTGGGTGGCCATGCCACGCCGGCCCAGGTGTTGAGCATCTTCATTTTCGTTGCCGGAGTGTTGCTTTGGCGGGCGTTGTCCAATGCACGGCCCAAAGTCCAGAGTCCTGAGTCGTGAATCTTCGCCGTCTTGAATGTCCACCCGCAATGAAACCATCCTCCGGGTCGAACGGACGCTGCCGCAGGAACGGCTCGACACGTTCCTGCGCGCGCAATTCCCGACCCTCTCGCGCGGCGCGATCCAGCGCCTGATCCAGCAAGGCGACATTCGCGTGGATGGCAAATCCGTCAAAGCCACCCACCATCCGCGGGCCGGAGAAAAAATTGGAATCCACTGGCCCGACGCCCGACCGTCCACCGCGCAACCGCAGGAAATCCCGCTCGACATTCTGTTCGAGGATGACGATCTGCTCGTGATCAGCAAACCGCCCGGCATGGTGGTGCATCCGTCCGCCGGGCACCAGGAGAGCACGCTGGTCAATGCGTTGCTGCATCATTGCGCCGGACAACTCAGCGGCATCGGGGGCGTGGCGCGGCCGGGCATCGTGCATCGGCTCGACAAGGAGACCAGCGGCTGCCTGGTTGTTGCCAAGAACGATCCGACCCATCTCGCGCTCTCCACGCAATTCGCCGGCCGCGAGGTGGAAAAGGTTTATCACGCCATTGTCTGTGGCGCGGTCACGCCGCAGCGCGGCGACATTCGCGCGGCCATTGCGCGTCATCCCACACACCGCAAGCGCATGGCGGTGACGGACGGCAGCGGGCGGGCAGCCTGGACGACCTTCCGCGTGCTCGAACGTTTGCGCGAAGCCACGCTGGTCGAGGCGCTGCTCCACACCGGCCGCACCCACCAGGTTCGCGTCCACTTCAAACATCTCGGCTTTCCGGTGGTGGGCGACGCCACCTACGGCAACCGCCAGAACAAACGCCTGAGCGAACTGACCGGTTACGCCGCCCCGCGCCAGATGCTCCACGCGCACAGGCTTGCCTTCAAACATCCGCGTACCGGAAAGGAATTGAAATGCGAAGCGCCCTGGCCGGAAGATTTCACGGAGGCGTTGGCCGCGCTGCGTTGAATTTGCCTTCCTCATCATGGCAGCGGTGTTCCTTACATTGGGCTTACTCGCGTTAATTAACCGAAGATGAAGCCACCCCGTGGTCGCGTGTCACCAAGGCAACAAACCATCTGGCCGCCCGATACTTTTCCGCACGGTCACACCCGGTTGACGGGAGGCGGCCACGTTTTGCGTTGTTCAAACAATTGCGTTAAGATTCCACCATGACCGCGGAACAGATCCTCGGTTTATCGCTTGCTCTATTCGTGATGTGTTTCGGGCTGGCCGGAAGCGTTTTGCCCGGCATCCCGAGCACCCCGCTGGTGATGCTGGCGGCCATCGGGCATCGGCTCTACTTCGGCGCGGCGAGCGCCAGCACCCTGGCGCTCGTCATTCTGGGCGCGCTGATGGTGGTGTCCCTGGTGATGGATTATCTGGCCAGCATGGTTGGCGCGAAGCGCCTGGGCGCAACGTGGCGCGGTGTGCTCGGCGCGGTCGTCGGTGGATTGGTCGGCATCTTCTTCAGCCTGCCCGGCATCATTCTCGGTCCGTTTCTGGGCGCGCTCTTGTTTGAGATGATCGGTGGGCGCGAATGGAAGGAGGCGGCGCGGGCTGGACTGGGCGCCGTGCTCGGCCTGTTTGCCGGAGCGCTGGGCAAACTCGCCTGTTGCGTGGCGATGATGGGGTTGTTCGGGGTCAACGTCGTGGTGCGCTCACTAAATCAGTGACCTGTCGGAACGCGGATCCCAGTGGCGGGCACCGTCTGATTGCCGATCGATCAGGATTGTCGATGCTCAACGACACGCCGGCGGAAATCGGCAATTGAAAATCGACCATCGGCAATGCCTTAATTCCTTTGACTGACCGGCGCGCTTCGTTATCCTTCCGCCCCTGTTTATTTTTTATGGCGAAGCTGACGGTCAACGATTTGGACGTGCGCGGCCGGCGCGTGTTTGTGCGCGTGGATTACAACGTGCCTATGGAGGAAAAAGACGGCCGGATGGTCATCAACGATGTCACGCGCATCAAGGAAACCCTGCCGACGCTCGAACTGCTGATGGAAAAGGGCGCGCGCATCATCCTCGCCTCCCACCTCGGCCGCCCCAAGGGCAAGCGCGATCCGTCCCTGTCGCTGCGCCCCGTGGCGGCGACACTGGCCGACCTGCTGCTTCGCCCGGTTGCGTTCGTGGACGATTGCACCGGAGAAAAGGTCGAGAAAACGGCGGAGGCATTGAAACCCGGGGACATCCTGTTGCTGGAGAACGTCCGCTATTACAACGAGGAAGAGGCGAACGACCCGGCCTTTGCGGAAAAACTGGCGACGGTGGCCGAGGTTTACGTGAATGACGCTTTTGGCGCGGCGCATCGGGCGCATGCCTCCACCGAAGGCGTGGCGCGGGTCGTGGCCCGACGCGGCGGGAAATGCGCCGCCGGCCTGTTGATGGAGCGCGAGTTGAAATTTCTCGGAGAGGAACTGGAAAGTCCCGCGCGCCCCTTCGTCGTCATCCTCGGCGGCGCGAAAGTGTCGGAAAAAATCAACGTCATCGATCGCTTGCTCGACAAGGCGGACACGATCCTCATCGGTGGCGCGATGACTTACACATTCCGGCTGGCGCTGGGCAAGCGGGTCGGCCGATCGCTGGTGGAACCGGACCGCGCGAGGAAGGCATGGACATCGGGCCGAAAACGCGCCAGACCTACAGCGAAACTATTCCGAAGGCGAAAACGATTTTATGGAACGGGCCGATGGGTGTATTCGAGGACAAACGATTTTCGGAAGGCACCTTCGCGGTGGCGCGGGCGGTGGCCGACACCACGCAAAAGGGCGCCCAGAGCATCATCGGCGGCGGCGACAGTGTGAAGGCGCTGAACCTGACCGGATTGACCGGCCAGGTCACGTTCGTGAGCACCGGCGGCGGCGCGAGTCTGGAATTTCTCGAAGGGAAAGTGTTGCCGGGAGTGGCCGCGTTGACCGACAAATGAGCGCGCCGTGGTTGAACCCTTAAAACGTTGAAGCGTTCAAGCGTTGTATGAACCAAACGCAGGCTTCCGGCGGGCCCGACCTTAAACCTTAAACCTGAAACATTGAGCCGTGGATAAAGCGCGCAAACTGATCTTCGCCGGCAACTGGAAGATGAACAAGACCGTGGCCGAGGCGCTCGACCTGGTGGGCGGCCTCAAACGGGAACTGGTCAACATCAAGGAGGTGGATATCGTCATCTGCCCGCCCTTCACCGCGCTCAGCGAAGTTTCCCGGGCGGTCCTCAACACGAATATCCGCCTGGGCGCGCAAAACATGAGCGAACACAATTTCGGCGCTTACACCGGGGAAATCGCCGCCGGCATGCTCAAGGAATTTTCGGTGCGTTACGTCATTCTCGGCCATTCGGAGCGGCGGCAGTATCAGGGAGAGACCGACGAGTTGATCGCCAGGAAGGCGCTGGCCGCGCACGCCGCGTCGCTCAAACCGATCGTCTGCGTGGGAGAAACCCTGGCCGAACGCGAAGGGGGCCGGACCGAACTGGTCCTGGGCACGCAGTTGCGCGGGAGCCTGGCCGGATTGTCCGCCGACCAGATGGAGGAAACGATCGTTGCCTACGAACCGGTGTGGGCCATCGGCACCGGCCGGAACGCGACCGCCGATCAGGCGCAGGACGCGCATATGTTCATCCGCAAACAACTGGCCGCCATGTTCAACGACACGGTTGCCCGGCGCGTGCGAATCCAATACGGTGGCAGCGTGAAACCGTCGAACGCCCGCGAGATGATGAGCCAGCGCGACGTGGACGGCGCGCTGGTGGGCGGCGCGTCCCTGGAAGACCGCAGTTTTTCGGACATCGTCAAGAACTGCCTGAACTGAGAGAACGATCATGCTGAATTTTTTCATTGGTTTGTTGACGGTCATTCTGGTGTTGGACTGCCTGTTATTGATGCTGCTGATCCTGATTCAACTGCCGAAGAAGGAGGCGGGCGCGGGTATCGCGTTCGGCGGCGGCGCAACCGACGCCTTGTTCGGCGCCGGGTCGGGCACCGCGCTGACCAAGATCACCAAATACTCCGCCGGCGTGTTCCTCGGCCTGTCGCTGCTACTCTCGGCCATACGCGCGCACCAGTCGGTCGAAGGAGGCCGGAAATTTGACGAAGAATTGAAGAAGAAAACGGCGTCGGCTCCCCTGGTGACCCCCTCGCTGACGCCAACGAACGCGGCGATCGGCACCAATGCGATTGTCCTGCCGCTGCCGGCGTCCAGCAACGTCCTGACCAATCTGGAGGCCCCGGCACCTGCCACCAATCCGCCGGCCGTGCCCGCAAAATAAATTCCCATTCATGAAGTCCTCGGCGAGCGTTCCCGGGATGCTCCGTGTTCCCTTTGGATGTGCTCAACGGCCATGAACCGGAAGAGGTCAGCAGTGAGGCGGGCGAGACGCCTGCCCTGCCTTGAGGATCACGAAAATAAACCGGGAGCATTTCGTCGTTGGCGGAACCGGGAAGGCGGAACCGGGAGGACGGCACACGGCCCGGGTGCATCCTTTCCGCAGTGCGCGCCGCGCCTCGCGCGTTGGCTGGCTTTCCCCTTCGTGTCGGCCGTTCTGCTTCTCGGCGGCTGCGCCCGCTCCGGGCCGCCCGCCGACCTGGTCATCATCAACGGGGCCGAGCCGGAATCAATCGATCCGGCCGTGGTCACCGGAGAAGCGGACGGACGAGTGGCTTTGGAACTGTTCGGCGGCTTGACCCGCTACGACCCGACCAACGCAACGCCCGTTCCGGACCTCGCCCAAAGCTGGGACCTGTCACCGGACGGGAGAGTTTACACCTTCCACCTGCGCACCAACGCGGTGTGGTCCACCGGCGAGCCGATCACCGCGCATGATTTTGTCTATTCCTGGCGGCGCGTGCTGAACCCGGCCACCGCGAGCGAATATGCCGGGCAATTGTTTTACCTGAAGAATGGCGAAGCGTACAATGCGGGGCGGATCAAAGACCCTTCGCAGGTTGGCGCGCAGGCCCTGGACGACCACACTCTCCGCGTCGAGTTAGGAAATCCCACGGCGTTCTTCATCGATCTCTGCACCTACGTGACGCTTCGGGTGGTGCCGCGCCAGGCCATCGAAAAGCACGGCGACCGGTGGTTGATGGTTCAACCCGTGCCGTGCAGCGGTCCCTATCAACTGAAGACCTGGCGGGTCAACGACCGGATTCGACTGCAAAAAAACCCGCGTTACTGGGACGCCGCGAACACCCGGAGCGAAATGGTGGACCTGTTGCCCTGCACCAGCGCGAACACGGCGTTGAACCTGTACGAAACCCATGCGGTGGACATTGTCTGGGACAAGAACCTGGTGCCGGTCGAACTGCTCGATGTGCTGCTTCAGCGGGCCGATTTCCACAGTTTTCCCTATCTCGGCACCTATTTCATCCGCTTCAACGTGACGCGAAAACCCTTCGACGACCCGCGCGTGCGCAAGGCGTTCGCGCTGACCATCGACAAGAAACGCATCGTGGAGAAGATCACCAAAGGCGGCGAACATACCGCCTCCAGCTACACCACACCGGGCATCCCGGGCTATGTATCGCCGGAGGGACTCGGTCTGAACGCCGCCCGGGCGCGCCAATTCCTCGCCGAAGCGGGCTTTCCGGACGGCCAAGGGTTCCCCTCTTTCGATTACCTGTGCGACACGACTTCGCGCCTCCACGAGCAGATCGCCGTCGAGCTCCAGGAGATGTGGCGGCGCGAACTGGGCGTCCACGTGGGGATTCGCAAATTGGAATGGAAGACCTTCCTGCGGGCGCAGGGCGAACTGGATTACGACCTGTGCCGCAGCAGTTGGATCGGCGATTACAACGATCCCAACACGTTTCTGGACATGTTCATGAGCAACAACGGCAACAACCGCACCGGCTGGAAAAACGCCCGCTACGACGAACTGGTTCGCGAAGCCAACGCGCAAATCGACCGCGCCAAACGCGCGCAACAATTGCAACAGGCGGAAATCCTCCTGGTGCGCGAGGAGACGCCCATCGTGCCGCTCTTCTACTACGCCGGTCTCGACTATTACGACGCCACCAGGATCAAAGGCATATTCACAAACATCCTTTCTCAAAATCCGATCCGCTCGATCTACAAAGTGACTCCGAATCCACGGACCACGGACCACTGATCACTGGTCACTGGTCACTGGTCACTGACTACTAACTACGAACCCGCACGCATGTATTTTCTGAAACGCCTTGGTTTCACGGTTCCGCTGATGCTGATGATCAGCTTCCTGGCGTTTGGATTGCTGCACCTGGCGCCCGGCGGGCCGTTTGACAAAGAACGCGCGCCGGCCTCGCCCGAAATCAAGCGCGCCCTCGAAGTCAAATACCACCTCGACGAGCCCGTGTGGAAACAGTACCTCCGCTATCTCGGTTTGCTTTGGGAGAAACGACCGGACGGGAAATGGCGCAGAACCGAAGGCGGTCTGCTCGCCGGTGACTTCGGTCCGTCCATGAAATACCGCAATCACACCGTCAACGACATCATCTCCCAGGGGCTGCCGGTTTCCATGACGCTGGGCGCGCTGTCGTTCTGTTTCGCGCTGGGCTTCGGCGTGCCGCTCGGTTTTGTCACCGCGGCCCGCCAAGGAGACTGGCGGGAATACGCCGGAAGTTTCTTCGCGTTGCTGGTGATTTGCGTGCCGGCGCTGGTCGTCGGACCGGTCCTCATCGTGCTGTTCGCCATCAAATGGCGCTGGTTCCCCGTCGCGCTCTGGGGCGGAGCCGCGCACGTCATCCTGCCGACGCTCACGCTGGGCCTTTATTTCGCCGGAAAAATTGCCCGGCTGACGCGCGAAGGAATGCTGACCACGCTGCACGCCGGATTCATCACGACCGCGCGCGCCAAGGGCCTGAGCGAAACAGCGGTGCTGCTGAAGCACGCCCTCCCGCTCGCCGTGCTGCCGGTCGTCTCCTATTCCGGACCGTTGCTGGCCGATCTGTTGACCGGCTCATTCGTCGTCGAAACTATTTTTCAAATTCCCGGCATCGGCGTGTTCCTGGTCAACGGCACATCGAACCGCGACTACCCGATGGTCGTGGGCCTCGTGCTGCTGTACGCGTTCCTGCTGCTGCTGCTGAACCTGCTGGTGGACCTCGCCTACAGTCTGCTCGATCCCAGGGTGAAGTATGAATGAGAACGGCGCGAGGCGCGAGGCGCGAGGCGACCGTCCGGAGCCGGGCAGTACCGGCCCGCAGACCACAAGCTCCGGCCCCTCGCCCCTCGCCCCTCGCCCTCATTCCAGTCCCCGTCAACGGGCCTGGCGGCGACTCCGGCGCAACCGCGTCGCTGTCTTCAGCGGGCTGTTTTTGTTCGCCGTCGTTCTGCTGGCTTTGATCTGGCCCGGGCTTGAACGGCCGGGCATCGCCTCCCTTGTGCCGCGGGCGATGACCTGGGCGCCCACGAGCTTGTCCGACGCGCAATTTCAACCGCCGAGCGCCACGCATTGGTTCGGCACGGACGTTCACGGTCGCGATTTGTTGAGCCGCGTCTTTTATGGCGCGCGCATTTCGTTGGTCGTGGGCGTTGTGGGCGCGGTGGTCAGTCTGGTCATCGGCGTGTTGTGGGGCGCGATTGCCGGCTATGTCGGCGGGCGTTGGGACAGCGTTCTGATGCGGTTGGTGGATGTCCTCTACTCGCTGCCTTCCCTTGTGTTCGTCATCGTGCTGATTGCCCTCCTCGAGGAGCCCTTCAAGCGTTGGCTGTCCTGGAATTTTTTCCCGGAAGCGGGAGCGGCCGCCAACATGCTGTTGTTGTTCGCCGGCCTCGGCGCGGTGTCGTGGCTGACCATGGCCCGGATTGTGCGCGGCCAGGTATTGTCGCTGCGGACACGCCCGTTCGTGGACGCCAGCCGAGCACTGGGGGCGAGCCATACACGAATTCTATTACGCCACATTCTGCCGAACGTTGGCGGCATCATTATCACCTATCTGACGCTGACGATCCCTTCGATTCTGTTGTATGAATCGTTTTTGAGTTACCTCGGACTCGGCATCCAGCCGCCCCAGGCGAGCCTCGGTTCGCTCCTCGCCGAAGGCGCCGCGCAGATCAACCCCATCCGCATCTATTGGTGGATGATTGTCTTTCCCGCCCTCACACTGGCATCCACGTTGTTCGCCCTCAATTTCCTCGGCGACGGTCTGCGCGATGCCTGGGACCCGCGCAAGACGGTGGAGCGTTGAAGCGTTGAAGCGTTGAGCAGACAAAATTCCAAATCCCGATATTCAAGCACCAAACACCAAAGATTTCCCAATCTCCGCAACCCGATTTCTCCCGCGACGTCGGCGCCTTGGAGCTTGAGCTTTGGACATTATCTGGTGTTTGGAGCTTGGTGTTTGGTGTTTCATCTGTCATTCGGAAATCGTCATTCGTCATTCATATCGCAACGCCTCCATCGGTTCGATCCTTGCGGCGCGCCGGGCCGGCCACAGGCAGGCCTGAAGACCCGCCACGAGAAGGATTAGAGAAACAGCGCCGAACGAGATCGGGTCGAAGGCAGACACATTCCAGATCTGGCCCGCGAGCAGGCGCGCCGTCAAGAAACCGCCCGCCAAGCCCAGCGCGATGCCTGCGAGCAGGAGCCGCGAGCCGCGCTTCACAATCATCCCGGCGATGCAGCCGGGACTTGCCCCGATCGCCATCCGGACGCCAATGTCGTGCGTTTCCTGCGCCACGGAATTGGATATCACGCCATAGACTCCGATGATCGCCAGCGTCAATCCAAGACCGGCGAACACGGAGAAAAGCGCGAGATTGAAGCGCGGGCCAGCGTAGATCCCATCCTGCAGAACTCTCTCAATCGTCCTGACGCCGGTGACCGGCTGATCCTTGTCTACCGCATAGACCTGGCCCAGCACGGCACGAGTCACTCCGGCCGGGTCCGCCCGCGTGAGAGTCACAAGACGATCCGCCAGGCCCAACATCGTGAACGGCAGGTAGATCTCCGGCATGACCTGGTCGGTGAGGCCGCGGTTCAACGTGTCCTTCACCACGCCCACGATCTGAAATGAATCGTCCTCCAAGGCAAAGGGAGCCTGGTTAAATCGTGGAATGCGGACCACTTGCCCCAGTGGGTCCCGACCGTCCATCAGGGTTCGCCCGAAGCTCTGGTTTACGATGGCCAGGTGCCGCCTGGTGTTCACCTCGTTCTCCGCGAACAGGCGCCCCTTGACGAGCGATATCCCGAGCGCTTTCGTGTAGTCAGAGTTGATCTGATGAATCACGACGGGTCGCGCGCCCTCCTGCGTGCTGCCCGCGACTTCCACCGGCAACGTCCAATTACCCAGCGGATGCACGCTGGTGTTCAACCCAACAGCCACCACTCCGGGGACGGCGCTCACGCGCCCCAGCAGCTCCTGGAAAAAGGCGGTCCGGCGAGCGGGATCAGGGTAACGTTGCTCCGGCAGCGGAACCCGCATCGTCAAGAGCCGGTCGGTTCGGAAGCCGAGTTCGACGTTCTGCATCGCCAGGAAAGTCCGAATCATCAGGCTGGCTGCCAGCAGCAGCATGAGCGACAGGGCAACTTCGGCGACAACCAGGCTCTTGCGCAGAATGGCCTGGCGAGCACTTCCCGCCAGACCGCGGCCCGCCTCGCGCAGGGAGTTCGCGAGATCGCGTGTGCAGGTGTGGAGCGCCGGAGCGAGCCCGAACACAACGCTCGTGAGCAACGACACGAACAGCGTGAAGCACAGGACCGGTGTGTTGAGCGCGATCTCCGACTCGTCTGGAATTGTGTCCGGTGGAACCAGAGCCAGAATGGCTTGCAGACACCCGAACGCCAGGGCGGTGCCCAGCGCGCCTCCAGCCACTGCGAGCACCAGGCTCTCGGTGAGCAACTGACGGATCAGGCGAGCCCGGCCCGCCCCCAAAGCGGAGCGCACCGCCATCTCCTTCTGCCGCGAAGCGGCCTTTGACAGGAGAAGGTTCGAGACATTGGCGCAGGCAATCAAAAGCAACAGACCCACCGCCCCGAACAGGATCCAGAGGTTCTCACGGATGCTGCTGGGAAAGGTTTCTCTGAATGAGAGCAGTCCCACCCGCCATCTTTCCGGAAATTGCGTCGGCTCACGTTTTTTCAAGTCCTCGATGATCGGGTGGAGGTCCGCTTCGGCCTGCGCATCGGTGATGCCCGGTTTCAGCCGCCCGAGCAAGTGGACGTTGCGGACGCCTTCAACCACGCGCCCTCGCTCGAACACGATCGGCAGGTAAACCTCGGCGCCGCGCCACATGAATCGCTTCGGCATGATTCCAATCACCGTCCGGACCTTGTCGTTCAGGCGGAGCTTGCGGCCCAACACGCCCGGGTCACCGCCGAACTGACGCTGCCAAAACCGGTAACCGAGGACGGCAACGGCTTCCGCATCGGGTCTGCCGTCGGCCGGCGTGAATGTCCGTCCCAACAAGGGCGGAACGCCCATGATCTGGAATGTGTTCGGCGTGCCGTAGTTTCCCCGCAGCCGCTGCGGATCTCCATCGCCGGTCCACAGGATGTCGCTGATGGTGGAGGCGATGACGCCATCAAAGATCGAATTCCGCCCGGCGATCTCGAGGAACTGGTCGCTGGAATAGTAGGTCCGGAAGCCCCGCTGGCCCGGGTCCCAGACCTTGACGCTCATTAAATTGTCCACGTCCTTGTAAGGGAACGGGTCCAACACCACGGCGTGGATCACGCTGTAGATTGCCGTTGTCGCCATGATCCCCAGCGCGAGCGTGAGCACGGCCACCGCGGTGAAGCCGGGATTCTTCAGCAGCGTCCGCAAGGCGTAACGGAGGTCGTTCACAAAACAGTCAGTGAAGTTTGAATCAGTGAAGGATGAGCTGAGCTCCTATCCTCCAGAACTCCCTGGCTCACTGATTCACTGATTCACTGACTCACTGATTCACTGATTGTCTTTTCATGGCGCGCGTGCCGGTTCATAGCTTCTTCACTCGAATGCTGCCGGCGCTGCTGCGGAGGACAACCGGTTTGCCGCCGCCATTGACCGTGCCTTTCATGTGGTCGCCGCCAATCCTGCCCACGACCGTCACCGCCAGTTCGCTGCTGACACCCCCAGCGGAGGTCGCCGCGTCCAGGTCGAATGCCGCGTTCTCCGCAACCCGCACCGTCACGCCGCCGCCCGAAGTGGAAAGTCTCACTTCATCTGTCAAGGGCGACGGCAAGACGGCTGAAATTGAACCGCCGGAAGTCGAGCCGCCAACCTTGCCCGCCACGTTTTCGATGGTGATGCCGCCGCCGCTGGTCTCGACTTGCGCCGCACCGCGAAAGTCCTTCACGACGACGGAACCGCCCGAGGTGTCGCCGTTCAGTGTTCCGGAGCCGCCCGCCACGTCGATGCCGCCGCCGCTGGTGTGCACCTTCAGCGCGCCCTCGCAATCCGCGACGCGGATGCCGCCGCCCGAGGTGTCACCATCGAGCGGACCGCGCAGGCGTGTGAACTTCAGTCCCCCGCCGCTCGTTCCCGCTTTTATCTCTCCCGCGAGATCGCTCACGGCGATCCCGCCGCCGGAAGTCTTGAGTTGAGCATTGAACCGCGCGGGAACGGCGAGGGTGTACTTCCCTTCCGTGCGTTGGGAGCCGCGCCACGAGTCGCCGCCCTTCTTCTGCCGGCGGGAGCGGATGGTGACGGTATCGCCGTCCTGCGAAAAGGTGACCGGGCGCTCGCGCAGAAACTCCTCTTCGTCGGACTTGTTCCTCCGGCTGACCTTCCGGAACACGTCCACGACCACTTCGCTGGTCGCGTTGGTGCTGACGTCGATGGACCCGAAGTCCACGTCCACGACGACTTTGCCGCCCGTTTGGACCGCAAAACGTTTGTTGATCCGTTCTTCGGTCTCAGCACAGGCCGCGAGGCAGCCGGCAAACAGGAGCAGGGAGTATAGTTTCATTTTGAATTCAGCGGTTTGTTGGTTTGTGGACAATTCGGTTCTTCATTGCAAGGGGGCGATCGGCAGTGGCGGCATGGCCAGGCCGCACCGGTTCCAGGCATTCAGCAACTCGCGTTGGTGTTGCTCCGCCCATTCGAGCACCATGTCCCGGACCCGGCCCGGCGCGTCGCCTTGAATGATCCGCAACGGCGAGATGCCGACGATCAGCTCGCATTGGCCGTAGATCGCGTGGAAATGCGCCGCCAACGACCGGACGAAAACCATGCGAATCACAATGCCGTAGAATTTTGAAAGCACGGGCATATTCTCAATCTCCTCCTCCGGATATTTGGTCCGCAAAAACATGGGGTGTGATCCGTTCCAATCGCATACGAGACGATCAATTCCTGACGGCCGTGTCTTCCACGATGCGGCCATCAAACAGGTTGACGACGCGCTGGGCCTGCCGGGCGAACCGAGGATCGTGCGTGACCATGCAGATCGTCGCGCCATCCTGGTGCAGTTTGTCCAGCAGGTCCATCACGGCTTCGCCGTTTTTTGAATCCAGGTTGCCCGTCGGTTCGTCGGCCAGGAGGATGGACGGTTTGCCCGCGAGGGCGCGTGCCACAGCCACGCGCTGTTGCTGTCCGCCGGAGAGTTGCGAGGGGTAATGTCTTACCCGATGGGCCATGCCCACCTTCTCCAGCGCTTCGTTAACCCGTTTCCTGCGTTCAGTCCCGTCCATCCCCCGATACGTCAGCGGCAGTTCGACGTTCTCGAACACGGTCAGGTCCCCGATCAGGTTGAAACTCTGGAAAATAAAGCCGATCTCGCGGTTCCGAATGCGGGCGCGTTGGGCTTGGCCAAGGTTGGCCACCGGCTGGCCGTTCAGCGTGTAAAAACCTTCCGTCGGCGAATCCAAAAGGCCCAGGATCGACAGCAACGTGGACTTGCCGCAGCCGGAAGGTCCGGCGATGGATACGTAGTCGCCGCTGTTGACTTCCAAGTGAATCCCGGCCAGGGCATGCGTTTCCACCTCATCGGTGAAAAAAACCTTTTTAATGCCTTCCAGGCGAAGCAATGGTGCCGCAGATGCATTCATACAGTTTGCCAAGCCTCTTGAACCGGACTGCCGACAACACTGCCGCCCGGTCCTGTCCCGCCTATAAGACGAACGTTCCAGACCCCGGTTAGGGTCGGTAAAAAGTTTATTCCGACCGAAATTTTGCCGGTCATTCATGGCAAAAACCCCGGACTCACTCGATTTGTTGCAGACATTTGCGGCCTGAATTCTCTGTGGTAACGCAGCCGACCCGCGCGACCCACATGCTTGAGCCCACCCCAAAGGACTCGACAACCCGTTAAGGGATACTGAGAAAATGGGAAAAGGCTACTCGATATTTGAAGGTCAGGAAAATCTTGACTCTGTTTCGCCCTTTTGTTGGCGCGATAGCAACTGAATACCAGTTGCGCAAAAGCAAGGATTGTGAACAATAGGTCGCGACATGCCGATCGAGACACAAACGCCAAATCAGCCTCGTAACGGCGCTATCAACGCACTTCTGAAGGAGGATCTTCCAGTTCATGGTTGGTATCGGTTCGTCCTCTCGTTTCCTCCGCACTTGGTTCGACGGTACATATCTTCATTTGACCTCGGCTCCGAGGATTTGTTGCTCGACCCGTTCTGCGGGACGGGCACGACGCTAGTTGAGGCAAAGAAGAACGGGATTTCCAGCGTGGGTTGTGATGCGCATCCTCTCGCCGCGCTCGTTTCACGCGTAAAGACGAACTGGACTGTTGACGTCGAAATATTGCGCAAAACACTAAAACGAATCCTGAGAGGCACAGACGAGTTGGCTGTGAAACGCGGGCTGTACTCGCTGTCATTTGATGCGTTGCTGCTGCAGGAGGACACCAACGTCTCGAACAGCGAGTTTCGGCTCACGGATGACGAACAAAAATTGCTTCCCACCGGGTTTCTGAGCCAACGCCCCCTCCAGCGACTCCTGATTTTGCGGGATGAGATTGAGCGCCTGACGTGGGACGGTCCTCCTGAGATTCAAGACTTCTTTCTTGTGGCATTGGCACACGTCATCGCCAATGGCGCAGGGAATTTTGCGTTTGGTCCGGAGATTTACCGTACCAAACCGAAACCGGATTACGATGTGTTGGGACACTTCGCCCGCCATGCGGACCGGATGATTATCGAGTTGGCGACCATGCAACAAGCAGGTTTAACCGCTGTCCCTTCACAAGTGTTTGCGGACGACGCGCGCCAGCTCTCGCAGATACCCAGGGAATTCTCCGCCGTCATTACGTCGCCCCCTTACCCTAACGAAAAGGATTATACTCGCACCACTCGGGTTGAGTCGATACTTTTGCGGTTGGTCTCGGACAGGGCCTCGCTGCGCGAAGTCAAAGAATCGCTCCTTCGCTCTAATACCAGGAACATCTTTGTGGACGACCGGGATGGTGAGAATGTCGAGGAATTCGTTTCGATCCAGAGAGTTTGCAAGGAAATTGAGAAACGGCGCATCGAGTTGGGCAAGGACAGCGGCTTTGAGCGGCTCTACCACAAAGTGGTTAGCCATTATTTTGGTGGCATGCGTCGACACCTGCGGGCATTGCGCCCCAAGCTGCGATCAAACGCTCGACTTGCCTATGTGGTTGGTGACCAGCTTTCGTTGAGGAGATTTTGCTTCTACGGAAGGCTTAGTAAACTGATGAGTCCCGAACCGCGAGTCGCCAGTCCAGATGAACAACAATCTCGAAACCGCGACGAGGTTCTCCAACGCGTTTTCGAGAAGAACTACAAGTCCGGAGCAATGGAAGTTCCGTTCACGATGGACGACGTCCGCGAAGCAATCGCTGCCGTCGCCAAGATTCGGCCCGATTACAAGGAGAACAATGTGGCAGACGTCCGTTACCAATACACATCAGGACGCCGCCGATTACCGGAGTCAGTAAACAGACTGGGCCCGTGGATGATTGCGGGTCGTGGCAAAGCGCAATATGCGTTCGTCAAGCTGGAGGCTTCCCCGGAAATCAAGATCCAAGCAGACCTCGTTACCGTTTTTCTTCCGATGCGACGCCAGAAATTGTGGTGGAATACGCGGGAAGCGACGAACAAGGCCTGCTTGCAAAAGTGCACTACAACCGGCTGCTCGACATTTTCCTTCAAATTACATGCTACCACTTGCAAAACCACTGGCGAACCTCAATCAAGAACAAAGGTCAGTGTGAAATCGACGCCCTCTACGTTGGGCTGAATATTGACGGCAAACAGTTTGTTATTCCCGTCGAGGCCAAGTGCGCAGGCGAAAATCTCAGCAAGACACAAATCGCCCAGATGATTGACTTTGCGCGCGAGCGATACCCCAAACTCATTATGCGCCCTGTTGGCGTCCAGGAGATGAAGGATGGTTCGGTTGTGCTGCTTGAGTTTTCACCGGCAGACCATCCCGACAAAATCAAGATCAAGGAAATGCGCCGGTACAAGTTGGTGCCGATGTCTGAAGTTCCGCTGGAAAAGCAGCAGGCGTGCTGAGCGAGCAGCACGCGAAGGGGGCCACGGCACAGTGACCGAGACCAGACACAAATTGTTCACTCATCCTCACCCGCAGTCGGCTGGGCCGGGCCGATTTCGATTTGTTTCGCAATCGCCCGAGTCCTCGTCCGTTCGCGGCCGTTGTCGCCCGCGTGCCGGTTCTCCCGGAGTTATCGGTTGGCGCGGCCGGCCATCGCAATGCCGCACAGAATGACGCTGCCGCCGAAGGCCTGTAACAACCCCAGGGGTTCTGCCAGAATGATCCAGGCAAGGAGCGCTGCCACCGCGGGCTGCAGCAACAGGCTGAGCGAAGAGAACGATGCCGGCAGATGTGCGAAGGCGTAAGCGATCAAACTTTGTCCGCCCACCTGGCTCACCAGCGCCAGCGCGACGAGAACAGTCCATCCCGCCGCCTGCGTCGGAAACAACTTCTCTCCCGAGGCCAGGGCCACGAGGAACAAGGCCGGACAGGCCGCCAGACCCGACCCGGCCATGATGGTGGCCGTCGAAAACCGGCGGCGCAGATGTTTTACGGCGAGCATGTAGCTGCCATAAAACAAGGCCGTGGCAATGCCCACCAGGTCGCCGGCCAGATGGCCGGCCGTCAGGCGCAGGCTGTTCCCGACCACCATCGCGGCCCCCGCCAGGGCCAGAGCCAGGCCGATGAGAAACGGGATTTTGATCTCCTCCAAAAAGAGAATTCGCGCGCCCAGCGTGACGAAGATCGGCGCGAAATTGGCAAATAAAGTTGCGTTCGCCACCGAGGTGAGCCGGATCGACCAATGCCACAACGCGAGGTCGCCGGCGAAGAACAGACCGGCGACGGCGAGTTGGAGGTAATCTTTTGAACCCGCGAGCCGGCTCGACCCGTCCAGCCTGGTTCGCTCCCGGAGCCGCCAGAGCGACAAAACAGGAAGGGCGAGGAACAGGCGGTAAAAGGCGGTCGCGCTCGGTCCGACTTCGCTCAATCGCACAAAGATTGGCGCGAACGCAATCCCAATGGCGCCGGACAATAACGCAAGAAAAGCCCGGCGCGCGCGTTGCGCGTCGCCCGCTCGTTCCTCGCTGTGGTCGCCCGGTGACAACTTTTCCTTTTCGTTGACTTGGTTGGAGAGCGGCATACCGTGTTCATCACGCATGGAAAACCGCTTGAACTGTCGATCCGTTTTCCAACTCCGCAGCCGCGCGGCTTATGCACCACGACGATGACGCCCATCTGCACGATGTCAACGCCGACGCGATCTTTGCGCTGACGCGGCCCGACCGCAAACTGCTGACGCTCTATTTCATTTACAGCCTGGCGGCGAATGTGGCGTTTCCCTTTGCCTTCCTCCCGCTTTACTTTCGTTTCATCACCCTGCGCTATCGTTTCGACAAGGAAGGCGTATCGGTTTCGTACGGTCTGCTCTGGCGCCGGGAAAGTTATCTCACCTTCGCGCGCATCCAGGACATTCACGTCTCGCGCAACCTTTTCGAGCGCTGGCTCGGGCTGGGTACGGTGCAAATCCAAACGGCGTCCGGCAGCGCGAGCGCGGAGGAATCCATCGTCGGCGTGAAAGAATTCAACGAAATCCGCAATTTCCTCTACGCGCGGATGCGCGGACACAAGCTCAAGGCCGGGACGGAGTCGGCTTCGGCCGGGTCGAGCACAGTGGACGAATTGTTGGCGGGTATCCGGGACGAATTGCACGCGATTCGCGAACTGGTGGAGACGAAGCGCCATGTATGAGCTGCTGAAAAAATTGATTTTCCCGTTGCTCAAGGTGCGGGAAACTCAGCCGTCGCCGCCCGCCGGATCGCACGACACGTTTCAGGTGTTCCGCGCCTGTCCAGCCTTTCTCTCCTACACTCTTTTCTTCTGGAAATTGTATGTCGTGATCCTGGCGTTCTGGGTTGTCGTTGTGTCGGTGGTGCTGCTCGTCGTCAGCCCATGGTTTATCCTCCTCGTCGTGCCGTTGGTTTTGGTGGCGGCGTTCAAAGCCGCGGTTTTCTACGCAACCACCCGGCTCAACTACGACATGCGCTGGTATGTGATTACTGAACGAAGCCTGTTGATCCGCGAAGGGGTGTGGATCGCGCGCGAGATCACGCTGACCTTCGCCAACGCGCAGAACGTGCGGATCACGCAGGGGCCACTGCAAAGACTCTTCGGCTTTTCCAACGTCGAGGTGGATACCGCCGGCGGTGGAGGAGGGAATGGCCGTCATCACGGGGAAGGCGCCCGGCCGCATCGCGCCGCTCTTCGTGGTCTGGACAACGCGACGTTTGTGCGGGACTTGATCCTCGAACATCTGCGGCGTCATCGCACGGCCGGCCTCGGCGATCCTGATGATCGCGCCGGTGCGGGCCGGAAAGCGCTCGATCCTGAGCTGCTTCGCGAAATTCTGGAGGAAGCGAAGACGTTGCGAACGGCTCTTGTCAGCGCGCAACGAACCTGAGTTGCGCGGGCGGGAAAGAATTTCCAAACCGATGAAACTCTACTTTTTGCGTCACGCCGATGCCCTCGAAGGGGCCGACGACGCGGCCCGGCCGCTCTCGCCGCGCGGAAAGAAGCAAGTGCGCGAAGTGGGACGATTTCTAAAACGGGCGGGAATTGAATTTGACGTCGCTTACAGCAGTCCGCTCGAGCGCGCGAAACAAACGGCCGAAATCGTATTGGACGCGTGCGGTTCGACGAAACTGGGCATCACGGAGGCGCTGCTGAACGAGACGTCGCAGGCGCAGTTCGACGAGTGGTTGAGGGGTTTACCGGACGCAAAGCACGTCTGCCTGGTCGGCCATGCGCCAAGTCTGGCGCAACGGGTCAGGCAACTGCTCGGCATCACGGTTGCCGATGCGATCAAATTGCCCAAAGGCGGGTTGGCCTGCCTGGAAACTGAAGATCGGCGCGGCGCGGCGTTGAAGTTCCTGCTCACCCCCAAACTGCTCGGTGTGAGCGCGGATTAGCCTGGATTAGCCTCGCGCGCCCCGGCGGCCGGCCGGGATTTAAGGTCTGTTCGCTGGATTCAGTCCAGGGAATCGCCCGGGGAGTTCCCTGCCGTTACATCGGGGTGACGATTGTTACAAACCGGCTCGCCCGCTCGAATCGGCTGGGGCTTTTGTAATGGCTGGTATGACGGGCTTCTGCTTGACTGGAGCCGCAGTGAAAATCAGAAACCCAAACCCGAAATCATGCAAATCCTCATCGGCTGCTTCATTGGCTTCTGCGCCTGGTTTGTCGTCCGTTACCTGATCGCCGGACTTTACACGGTGGACCAGAACGAGCGGGCGGTGAAAACCAGTTTCGGCCGGGCGGAGCGCGTCGAGAACGCCACGATTCTCGACGATCCCATCGCGGAACATCTCCGGCCCGAAGAAAAGGAGCGTTACCGCTATCCACAGGTCCGCGTGATTCCTCCGGGAGGTCCGTATTGGAAGTGGCCCTGGGAAAAAATCCACAAAGTCTCCGTGGCCACGCAGACGCTCAACATGGCGTTCGACCCCGAAAACCCGAGTGCCAACAGCGGCGGCACCATTCTCGAAGCCGTGACGAAAGACCAGTTGAACACCGGTCTGACCGGTCAAATCCGATACCGCGTGTCCGAGCGAAATCTCTACGGCTACGTGTTTGCCGTGAAACATCCCATCGCGCACGTGATGGGCTACTTCATCTCGGTGTTGCGCGAACGCATCGCCAACTTCGAGGCGCCCGCCAGGAGCGGGGCCGATCTGCCTGTCTCCGAGAGCGCCTCCGTGCAAGGCGTCTCCATTAACGATCTGCGCAAGAACCTGCGTGACCTGAACGAGCACATGGACCGCGAGTGCCTGTCGTCAGCGGCGCGTTACGGGATTGTTCTGGACGCGTCATTGATCACGGGCATCGATCCGCCCGTGGAGGTGGAGTCGGCGCTGGCCGCCATCAACACGGCACACAACCACGTGTCGTCGGACATCAGCGTGGCGCAGGCGGGGGCCGATCAAAAAATTGTGCTGTCCAGGCGCGCCGTCGAAATCGAGACGCTCAAGGCCCACGCGGAAGTGGAGCCCCTCGTCTCGCTCGCGGTACAGTTGAAGGAGTTGAAGAAACGCGGCGCTGGCGTGCTGTCGGCTTACCTGCGCAACGTCCGGCTCGCCTTGTTCAATCAGGCTCAACAAGTTTTTCTGGAGGACAAACAATGAATACCCTGATCGCTGCCGGTGTGACGTTCATCGCCTGTTTCATTCTCGTCCCGATCCTGCTCGGCCTTGCGCGGCTGGTCGGATTTTACACGATCGTGAATGAAGGCCAGTGTCGTGTTTACGTCCTGTTCGGCAGTGTGATCGCGGTGCTTGAAGAGCCGGGATTGCACTTCCTGCTGACGAAACTTGGCTGGCGCGCGCCGATTGTGAATTGGATTGGCCGCTGTCACATCCTCGACATGCGACGCGACCAGGAATACTTGCGCAGCGCGCCGGTCAACTCCGAAGAGGGCGCGCCGATGGGCATCGGCATCTGGTATGAGATGTTCATCAGCGATCCGGTCGCTTATCTGTTCAAGAACGCCGATCCGCGCGGTTCGCTTGCGGCCAACGTCAGCAACTCCACCGTCCGTTGCCTGAACAATCTGCCGCTGGCGGACATGCTGACGAACCGTCACGCGATGAGCCAGACGGTCCGGGCCGAGGTGTCGCCGAAGTCGCACGAATGGGGCTACAAACTTGGGTCGGTCTATATCCGCAAGGTTCACTTCCGTGACACGGACATGATCAAGCAGATCGAAAGCAAGGTCGTGAACCGGTTGCGCCAGGTCACGTCGGCGATCAAGCAGGACGGCGCGAATCAGGTAAGCATCATCACCAGCACGGCGGAACGGCAGGCAGCGGTCGAACTCGCCAAAGCGGCGGCGGTCCGCCCGGCAGTGGTGGGCGAGGCGTTGCAGCGGATTTCGGAAGACTCGGAAGTGGCCTCGGCGATGTTCGAGATTCTGGAGGCGCAAAAGGTCATCGAAGGCGAAGCGCGTATCACCCTCCTTCGTCCTTCGTCATTGATTCCCAATGCAAGCGCAAAAGCGAAAGGACGCTGCCCATGAACCGGCCGGTGTGAGGCTGGTTGCGTGAGGGAAGGGTTGAAGCGATACTTGACCACCCCTATGAAGGCAAAATGCTTCGCGACCACTCCGGGTCCGGTCGCGCTTTTCCTGTTCGGTCTTGTCGTTTTCTTTAAGAGCGACGCCTTCGCTCAAACCGGCGGCGCCAAAGTGCTCGTTTTCTCCAAGACGGCGGCGTTCCGCCATGACTCGATCCCGAACGGCATCGCGATGGTCCAGGCGCTGGCCACGACCAACAATTTTGCGGTCGATGCCACCGAGGACGCGACGGTGTTCACCGACGCCAGCCTGGCGCAATACCAGGCGGTCATTTTTCTGTGCACGACCGGCGACGTCCTGGACGGCAATCAGCAGGCGGCCTTTGAGCGTTACATACGCGGGGGCGGCGGTTATGTGGGTATTCATTCGGCCAGCGACACCGAATACACCTGGCCCTGGTATGGCCAACTGGTCGGCGCCTATTTCAAAAGCCATCCCGCGATCCAGCAGGCCACGGTCCTGGTCGCCGATCGGGCGCACCCCTCGACGGCGGGGCTGCCCAAGCGTTGGGTGCGCACGGACGAATGGTACAACTTTCAATCCAATCCGCGCGGACTGGCGCAGGTGCTGGCCACACTCGACGAAAAGACCTACGCGCCCGGAACGGACGCGATGGGCTTCGATCATCCGACCGCCTGGTGCCACCAGTTCGACGGCGGACGGGCGTGGTACACCGGCGGCGGACACACGCAGGCGAGTTATTCCGAACCGTTATTTCAACAGCATGTCCTGGGCGGCATTCTGTGGGCGGCGGGGCTGGCGCCCGCCGATGCGGGGGCGACGATTGATGCAAACTTTCAAAAGGTGGTGCTCGATGCCACGCCGGCCAACCCGATGGAACTGGCCGTGGCGAAGGATGGCCGGGTGTTTTACGCCGAGCGCGGCGGCCGGGTGAAAATCTGGAAACCGAACACGCAATCGGTCGTGGTCGCCGGGCAACTTCCGGTGTTCACCCAACTCGAGGACGGACTGCTCGGCATCACGCTCGACCCCGGTTTTGAGACGAACAACTGGCTTTACCTCTTTTGTTCGCCGCAGGGCGCCGTCGCCGAACAGTTTATCTCCCGATTCACGATGGTGGGTGACGCGCTGGACCTGGCGTCCGAGAAGATCCTGCTGGTGATTCCGACGCAGCGCGATCAATGCTGTCACTCCGCCGGATCGCTGACCTTTGGGCCCGCGGGCGACCTCTACATTTCGGTCGGTGACAACACCAATCCTTTCGAGTCGGACGGATACGCGCCGCTCGACGAGCGCGCCGGCCGATCGCCGTGGGACTCCCAGAAGTCCGCCTCCAACGCGAATGATTTGCGCGGAAAAATCCTGCGCATCCACCCGGAGCCCGACGGCAGCTACACGATTCCATCCGGCAATCTATTTCCCCCCGGCACAGCGAATACGCGGCCGGAGATTTACGCGATGGGCGACCGCAACCCGTTCCGGATCGCGGTCGATGCGGAGACGGGCTGGTTGTATTGGGGCGAAGTGGGACCGGACGCCGGTTCGGCCAGCGCGACGCGAGGGCCGGCCGGGCACGACGAATGGAACCAGGCGCGGGGCCCGGGTAACTACGGCTGGCCTTATTTCGTCGGCGATAACAAGGCTTACCTGGAATACGATTTTGCCAGCGGCGCATCCGGCGCCGCCTTCAATCCGAACGCGCCCGCGAACAATTCCCCGAACAACACCGGCCCGCAACTCCTGCCGCCGGCTCGGCCGGCGTGGATTTGGTATCCCTACAGTGCGTCCGCGGAATTCCCCGAAGTCAACGGCGGCTCGGGCCGGTGCGCGATGGGCGGCCCGGTTTACCATTACGATCCCAACCTGGTTTCGCCGCGCAAACTGCCGCGTTATTATGACAAGACCGTGTTTATTTACGAATGGTCGCGGAATTGGATCAAGGAGGTGAAACTCGACGACAATGGCGACATCCTGAAAATCAATCCGTTCCTGCCCAGCTTCAGCTTCCGGCGGCCCATGGAAATGGAGATCGGACCGGACGGCGCCGTTTACATGATTGAATGGGGCTCCAATTTCGGAGGCGACAACACGGACGCGAAGGTGATTCGCCTCGATTACGTCGGCGGCAACCGCGCCCCGACCGCCGCCGCGAGGGCAACGCCCGACGCCGGCAGCGTGCCGCTCTTCGTGCAGTTTTCCAGCGCGGGCACTTACGATCCGGATGTGAATGACACTCTGACGTTCGCGTGGAGCTTTTTAAGCGACGGCGTGACGAATGCCACGGGGCCGAATCCAACTTTCACCTACACGCAGCCGGGCAATTACACGGCCCGACTGAGCGTGACCGATTCCGCAGGGAACACGGGGGTGGCCAACGTCGCGATCAGCGCGGGCAACAATCGGCCGGCGGTGACTATCCTGTCGCCGCCCAACGGGGCGTTTTTCGATTGGAACGAGGCGATGGCATACTCGGTGATCGTCACGGATGCGGAGGACGGCAGCACGACCGACGGCGGGATTCCGTGCGCGGACGTGGTGGTGCAACAATACCTTGGCCACAACGATCACTCGCATCCGCTGCAACAATACCCGGGTTGCGCGTCGGCGTTCGATGCGCCGGGTGGGCACGGCACCGCCGCGGACAATCTTTATTTGATCCTCGAGGCCGCCTACCTGGATCAGGGAGCTGGCAACGTCGCCCCGTTGCGGGGAGTGGCCGATTACCTTCTGCATCCCAAACTTATGCAGGCCGAATATTTCACCGCGGGCGATGGCGTGATCGCGGTTCCGACGGGGGACTTGGCGGGTGGGGGCCTGGAGATCAGCGGCATCGACCACGGCGACTTCATCTCCTTCGCGCCCATGAATCTCACCAATATGACCGCGGTGACCTATCGGGTGGCCGCCGGCGCCGCGGGTGGAAGGATTGAAATCCACACGGATTCACCGGCGGGGCCTCTGGTCAGCAGCGCCGCCATTCCGGATACCGGCGGCGCCTACGCAGACATCACGACCTCAGTCGCGGATCCGGGCGGCACGCATGAATTTTTCTTCCTGTTCCAGCGCAATCCCGGCGACGCGGATTTGTTCAAATTGAATTGGCTGAAATTCAGCGGCGACGGCGTCACGATCCGTCAAACGCCGTACGGGGGAAACGCGGCGACGATTCCGGGCACGGTTCAGGCCGAGGATTTCGATGAGGGCGGCGAAGGTGTTTCCTATCACGACCTGACCCCCGCGAATGACGGCGGCCAATATCGCGTCACGGGTGTGGATATCGAGGCAATCGCGGATGCCGGTGGCGGGTTTAACATCGCTTCGGCGCGCGCCGGCGAGTGGCTCGAATACAGCGTCGAGGTGGCAGAGTCCGGCATTTACCGGCTGGACGCGCGCGTGGCCTCGAGCGGCGGGGGAGGCTTGTTTCACCTGGAGTTTGATGGCATCGACAAAACCGGCCCGCTGACGATTCCCGACACCGCCGGTTGGCAGACCTGGCAGACGATCACCCAATCGAACGTGGCGCTGAACGCGGGGCGGCAGGTGATGCGCCTGGCGATGGAGAGCGACGGGTTGAGCGGTTTTGTCGGCAATTTCAATTACCTGGCGTTTGCGCTGATCGCCGGCAACTCGCCTCCAGAGGTGGCGCTCAACAACCCGCCCGACGGCGCGGCCTACTCTGCTCCGGCGAACGTCACGTTGAGCGCGATGGCCAGTGACAGTAACGGCGTGGCTTTGGTCGAGTTTTTCGAGGAAGCAACGTTGATTGGTTCCACGACAACCAGCCCTTTCAATTACGTTTGGACAAACGCGCCCGTGGGCAATCATCGGTTAACCGCGCGCGCCACGGATGCGTTCGGCTTTGCCGCAGTCTCCGCCCCCGTCACCATTGCCGTGGTGAACGGCGCGAGTCCGTTTTTTGCCTTGCCGCAACATGTCCCGGGAACGATCCAGGCGGAAGACTTCGACCAAGGCGGTGAAGGCGCAGGCTACCACGATACGTCCGCAGGCAACTCGGGAGCCCAGTATCGCGCCACCGATGTGGACATCGAAGCAACGACGGACTCAGGCGGCGGGTACAATGTCGGTTGGACCTCGACCGGCGAATGGCTCGAATACAGCCTTTTCGCGGACATTGACGGGGACTACCGAATTGACGCGCGTGTGGCGGCCGACAGCGCCGGCGCCACGGTCCATCTGGATTTTGATGGGGTGAACAAGACCGGCCCGATGGTGCTGCCCTTCACGGGCGGTTGGCAAGTCTGGCAGGTGCTGACGACAACCAATATCGCGCTCGCCGCCGGCCCGCAGGTAATGAGGCTGTTTTTCGACAACGCCGTATCGGACAACGCGGGAGGCAACATCAATTGGATTCAATTCACCGCGACAAGCACCAACGTCGTCGTCCCCGTCCTGCAATCTGCCGTCACGTTGTCCGGTTCGTTCGACGACGATCCGAGTGCGGTGATCACTGCGTCCGCCAAAACGATCACGATCGGCGCGCCGTCCGGAACGCGCTTCTACCGTCTCCGGTGCACGAAACCGATGCGCATCACCGGCGCCCGGATCGTGGGCGGCAACGTCGCGCTGACCTACGAATAGCCGGACCCGCCGCGACACCGACGTATCTGTTGAGTGCCTGCCTGCGGTCGTCGCGGCGGCCATCCTGGCTGCCGTAGAGGGCGGCATCTTGCCGCCCGGATTCGTGTTGCGATTCCGGAAGCGCCGTGTCGATACCCGCGCTCAGTCCGCCGGGCAGGATGCCCGGCTCTACGGCAGGCGGGACGCCCGCCGCCACACTAACCAGATACGCACCGACTGGTTCGTGCACAACCACCAATTCCGGCTGGAACTCAGTTCGCGCCGGCCTTGCGGTCGGCGACAGCGCCGACGGAGGCAGAAATAACGTTTCGGCACCGCAAAGCGGCTTGCCATCAGCCCGTTTCCGCCTACCATGCGAGCCAGCTTGACCCGCCGGATAGAGTGGGACAGGTGTGACAAATGATTCGTTCGTTCGCCTTTACAACTCAGGGACGTTTACACAGCAAGGACATCGAGACGTTCTTGATGCCGACGCTGCTGGCGGACACGAATTTGTTTCTGTGGGTCGATTTGGAGAAGCCGACGTCTGAGGAGACCAAATTCGTGCTTGGGGACATCTTTCATTTTCACCCGCTCTCGATCGAAGATTGTGTGATGCTCAGTCCCTCGCCGAAGGTCGAGGAGTACACGCCGAAGGAAGAGGACAAGTTTGCGCCCTATCTGTTCATGGTGATTCATGCGGTGGATTACAGCCGGAAGGATGGTCTGTTTGCGACCAGCGAATTGAACTTTTTTTTGGGAAAAAACTTTCTCGTCACCTTTCACGAGGTGCCCCTGCGAAGCGTTCAGGCCACCTCGGAACGCTGTTTGAAAAGCACGATACACATTGCGCGCGCGCCCGACCGGGTGGCGCACACCTTGCTCGATTCCATTGTGGACAACTACAAACCGGCGCTGGAGGAACTGTCGCTGGAGATTGGCGAGTTGGAACAGCAGGCCTTGCAGAATCCGACCCGGGAAACGCTGAACAAAATCCTGCAGGTTAAAAAAGAGGTGTTGCACCTGCGGCAAATCATCGGGCCGCAACGCGAGGTGCTGGGCCGGTTTGCGCGCGGCGAGTTCAAATTGATTCGCGCGCATCTGGTGCCGTATTATCGCGACGTTTATGACACGTTGTTTCACATCGAGGAGCTGACCCAGGCCTACATGGATTCGTTGACCGGCATCCTGCAGGTCTATCTGAACATGTCGTCGAACCAGACCGGCGAAGTGGTCAAGCTACTGACCATGATTACGGTGATCACGACGCCGTTGATGATGATCGGCACCTGGTACGGGATGAATTTCAAGAGCATGCCGGAGGTGGAGATGCGCTACGGTTATGAGCTGGCGGCGGCGGTCACCCTGGTCGCCACCGGGGCGACCTATTGGTATTTCAAAAAGAAAAAATGGTTCTGATGACCGGGACAAAATCCAGTTTCCTCGACAAGGTGCTCACGCGCATCGGCCGGCTCGATCCCGACGGTCTCCAGACCGTCGTCCAGCGGCTGGCGCGGGAGCGCAGTTTCCTGGAAACGCTTTTCAATACGATCGAGGACGGCGTGCTGGTGACGGATGAACAGGGACGCATCGTTTATGTCAACCAGGCCGTGACAAAACTGCTCGGACTGAAGGCGCGGGACGCCGAGGGGCAGCCGGTGCGCCGGTATCTGCCGGACCTCGATTGGAAAGAACTGTCGGCGCGGGACCGCTCCGGCGGGCAGCAGGTCGTGCGGCTCGAGTTTGAAGTGAGTTATCCGCGGCATCGTTTCCTGCGGATGTACGCGGCGCCACTGGACGGCCAGGCCACGGGGAGCTCCGGCATGGCGCTGATTCTGCACGACGCCACCGAAGCGCGCCAAAGAACGTTCGAGGCCATCGAAAGCGAGCGCGTCCAGGCGTTGACGTTGCTGGCGGCCAGCGTGGCGCATGAAATCGGCAATCCGTTGAACGCGCTGCACATTCATTTGCAGTTGATGGAGCGCGAATTGAAGAAGCTCAGGCAGGCGGCCGCCGAGGCGAGTCGCGCTCCGCTGGTGACGCCCAAGCGGCTCCGCGCGCAGAAGTTTCAAGCGGGCAACGAGACGGGCGACATTGCCGCCCGACTGGAGAACTATTTGACCGTCGCCAAAGGGGAGATTGCCCGGCTGGATTATATCGTGACCCAGTTTTTGCAGGCCATTCGACCAACGCCGCCCCAGAAGAAGATGGTTTCGCTCAACGACATCACGCGCGAAACGCTGGAGTTGCTTCGACCGGAAATGGAAAATCGCGGCCAAACCATCGAGGAAAAACTGGCGCGGCAACTGCCGAGCGCGCCGCTCGACCCGGCCCAGATCAAGCAGGTGCTGGTCAATCTCATCAAAAACGCGATGCAAGCGATGACCCGGGGCGGCCGGTTGACGGTGCAGAGCGGTTCCGGGACCGACGCCATCTGGGTGAGCATCGCCGACACCGGCTGCGGCATTCCGCAGCAACAATTGAATCTCATCTACGAGCCGTTCTTCACCACCAAAAAGAAAGGCTCCGGTCTGGGTTTGATGATCGTGCAACGGATCGTTCGGGAGCACGGCGGGCACATCTCACTGGAGAGCAACGTCGGGCAGGGAACGACCTTTCGCATCTGGCTGCCGCTGCACGAACGGCAGCCGCGGCTGTTGGAGGCGCCTTTGCATGATTAAACCCATGTTGCTCATCGTGGATGACGAGAAGCCGACGCGGGAAGGATTGCGCGCGGCATTGGAGGATCGCTACGACGTTTACCTGGCCGACGACGTGGCGGCGGCAATGGAGCTGCTGGAAAGAGAACATTTCGACGTGCTGCTGACGGACCTTCGCCTGCCGAACGAGGACGGCATGAAACTGATTGCGCGGGCCAAATCCCTTTCCCGGCCGCCGGTCTGCGTTTTGATGACCGCCTACGGATCCGAGGAAGTGGCCGTGGAAGCGATGAAACGCGGGGCCGACGATTACATTGCCAAAGGGCGGATGCAGATTGACGAGCTGGAGATGAGGATCGCCCGGGCGTTGCGGCGTCAATCGCTGGAGGTAGAAAACGAGGCCCTGCGGCAGCAGCTCGACAAAAGGTATGGGCTGGAGAACATCATCGGCGAATCGCCGGCCATGCAGGAGGTGCTGGAAACGGTGCGACAGGTGGCGCCGTCCAAGGCCAATGTGCTCATCACGGGTGAAAGCGGGACCGGCAAGGAACTCATCGCCCGGGCGATTCATCAGCTCAGTCCGCGCGCGCGGTATCCCCTGGTGGCCGTGCATTGCGCCGGTCTGCCGCGGGAATTGATCGAGAGCGAACTGTTCGGGCACGAAAAGGGCGCGTTTACCGGCGCCCACGAGCGGCGGATCGGACGGGTCGAACAGGCGCAGGGCGGGACGCTGTTTCTGGATGAAATCGGGGAAATTGATGCCACCATCCAGGTCAAACTGTTGCGATTTCTCGGCGAGCGGACCTTCGAGCGCGTCGGTTCCAACAAAACCTTGTCGGCGGATGTGCGCCTGATCGCCGCGACCAACAAGAACCTGGAGGAGTTGGTCAAAACGGGCGCCTTTCGCGACGATCTGTACTATCGGCTTAAAGTGGTGACGATCTGGCTGGCGCCGCTGCGCGAACGGACAGGAGACATTCCGCTGCTGGCGCAGGGTTTCCTGCGGGAGTTCGCCAGGGAAAACGACAAAAAAGTGAACGATTTTACCGCCGAGGCGCTCGAAGCGTTGATGAAATACCGATGGCCGGGCAATGTTCGCGAGTTGCGCACGGCCCTCGAACGCGCCGTGGTCCTGTGCCGGGGCGAGAAAGTTTCCTTGCGCGACCTGCCGCCGGAGGCGCGAAACAACGGCGCCGCCACGGGCGCGGTGGACCCGAGCCCGTTGCTGGCGCAGGACAATCTGACGGTGCAGGAAGCCGAAAAACACCTCATCATCCGGGCCTTGAAAGAGTCGAATGGCAACCGGACTCTGGCGGCGAAGAAGATCGGGATCAGCCGCCGGACGTTGCACCGGAAACTTCACACGTATCATCTGGAGGGATTTTGAGCGCCTTTCCCGGCATTTCGTCGCGCGCCGCGACGATTTTGCCACGACAGAACATCGCACATCCAACATCGAACATCCGACTCCCAACGCGGCGTCACATGGCGCCCTGTTCGGCGTTCGGCCCCGGATATCGGGTTTGGGTTGTTTTTCCGGCGTGCGGTTGCTGCCGGGCCGCGCTGGACGGTCGCCGGACGAGGGACTCCACGCGCGCGGACGGAAGCCGCGCGAACTCAGAACGGATTTCGGCATGATGCGGTTACAGGAATGGATTCACAAATTTGAAGTGGGCGAAGGGACACGCACCGTGCGCCTGGCTCTGGCGCTGCTGGCGCTGCTGGCGCTGGCGACCCTTTACGACTTGCGGGAGTACAGGAACTTTTCCACGGCCGAAGCCATGGATGCGGCACAATTGGCCCGCAACATCGCGGAAGGCAAAGGTTACACGACGTTGTTCGTCCGCCCGCTGAGCCTGAGCCTGGTGGAACGGCGCCAGGTGCAACTGAACCTCCGGACAAATGATTTTGCGCTGCTGAAGTCGGGCCATCCCGATCTGGCCAACCCACCGCTGTATCCGTTGCTGCTCGCCGGCCTGTTGAAGGCGCTGCGGCCCGACTACCGGATCAGCCAGCAAACGGTTGCCCACGGCAATCCGTTTTTTCGGTATCGACCGGAGCAGTTCATCGGCTTTTTTAACCAGGCCCTGTTCCTGTTTGCGATCCTCCTGGTCTTTCGCCTCGCCCGCCGGCTGTTCGACGCAACGGTGGCGTGGATTTCCGCCCTGCTGCTGGCCGGCTCGGATTTGTTCTGGCGATTCAGCGTCTCGGGGCTTTCCACGATGTTGCTGGTGGTGATTTTCCTCGGGCTGGTGTGGTGCCTGGCGTTGATGGAGCAGGCCTCGCGGGAAACCGGACAGAGAGGCGTGTGGTTTGCGGCGATGGCCTTGCTGACGGGACTGCTGGTGGGAGCCGGGGCGCTGACGCGTTATTCATTTGGCTGGTTGATGGTTCCAGTGCTGGCGTTCTTCGCGCTCTACTTGAACCAGCGCCGCGCGATCCTGTGCCTGGTCTCCTGCTTCGCCTTTGCGGCGGTTCTGGCTCCCTGGCTGGCGCGCAATTACCATTGGGCAGGAACGCCGTTTGGCACGGCAGGATACGCCGTCGCGGAAGACACGCTGCCTTTTCCGGGGAACCGGCTGGAGCGAACTCTGAAAGCGGATTCCGGCGAGGTCGCGTTCAGCGATTATTGTCGCAAATTGCTGGTCAACGTCAGTGGCGTGTTCCAGAATGAATTGCCGAAACTGGGAGGAAGCTGGATTTCGGCGTTTTTCCTGGTGGGGCTTTTGGTGCCGTTCGTCAGCAAGACATTGGGACGATTGAGAATCTTTTTGCTGCTTTGTCTGGGAGTGTTGCTGGTGGTTCAGGCGCTGGGACGGACGCATTTGTCGGCCGATTCGCCGGAAATCAACTCGGAAAACCTGCTGATCCTCCTGGCGCCGCCGGTTTTTATTTATGGCGCGGGGATGTATTCGCTGTTATTGGATCGGTTGGATCTGCCGTTCCCGCCCTGGCGGCATGTGGTGACCGGACTATTTGTGATGCTGAATTGCGCCTCGCTGGTCTTCACCCTGTTGCCGCCGCGGGAGTATCCGCTCGCATTTCCGCCTTACTTCCCGCCCTGGATTCAACAATTCGGGAGCTGGATGGAAGAGAAAGAATTAGTGATGAGCGACATGCCCTGGGCGATGGCGTGGTATGGCAGACGACAGAGCGTATGGACCACGCTGAACGTGCAGGACCGTCGAAGAGACGATGATTTCTTCGCCATCAACGATCTGCGGAAACCGATTCATGCGCTCTACCTGACCTCGCTGAGCCTGGACGCCCGGTTCCACTCTCAGATGCTCAAAAGCCGCGAGGGGACCTGGGAAAAATTTCTCCTGGACTGCCTGGCGACGACCAATGGTTTGCCTGCGGGATTTCCGCTCAAACGTGCGCCGACCGGGGGGTACCTGGCCAATGGCCAGCTATTCCTGACCGATTGGCCACGATGGGCAGCTCATTCGGAGCAAACAAGATAGTCAATTATTTTGGAAAGATTTATGTTTGACAATCGGCGGCGCAAAACGTAAAAACGTCCTCACTTTTCAATAGAAGCTGTTCTCGGGCGAAACTTGTGTAACTCTAGGAAAGCTATTTATGAACAAAATTATCGCTTCCGCCAGCGTCGCTGCGCTAGGAGCCGCGGGGTTGCAGGCTGCTGACGCACCGGGCCTTTCAGTGGAAAGGTCCAAGCCTTGGACCATTTCAGGGCTGGTGCGCGGCTTTTATGATGACAACCCCACGGATTCATTCCGAACGTCGAAGCAAGCCAGTTGGGGCGTGGAAGTCAGTCCTTCTCTGGCGGTCAACCTCGCCTTGGACCAGACCACGATCGGCTTCAGTTACGTTTATGATCTTCGGTACTTTGAGGCGCGTCCCAAGAACGACGCCGACCACACTCACCAGTTCACCGTAAAGGTCATTCACCCCTTCACCGAGCGATATAAGCTGCAGGTAAGCGACACTTTCAACTATTCGCAGGAACCTGAACTTCAAACCGTGGTCAGCACTCCGTTGCGCACGCAGCAGAATTATATCCACAACATGGGCCGGTTGGCGTTCAACGCGGAAGTGACGCCCCTGCTCGGCCTGGAAGCGGCCTATCAAAATGACTACTGGGATTTTGATCAAAAAGGTCCCGGCAGTCTTTCGGCGTTGCTGGACCGCATCGAACACCTGGGGTCAATAACGGCGCGTTGGCAGGCGTTGCCGAACACCATCGGACTTTTGGGATATCAGTACCAGGTCGTTGATCACACCAGCAAGGATTCCATTGCTTCCAATGTGCCCTTCCTGACACCGGCGACGGATCCGAATGTGCGCGACCAAAGCTCGCACATCATATTTGTCGGCGCCGATCAAAGCCTTAATTCGCAGTTGAGCGCAACGATTCGCCTGGGCGGCCAGTTCACGGATTACCCCAATCCGCTTACGGGCCAGGACGACAGTTCCATTGGTCCGTACGTGGATGCCAGCTTGAGCTGGACGTATAATCCGGGCAGCTACCTGCAACTCGGGGTGAAGCACAACCGGAACCAGACCGACGTCGCCTACACCCTCTCAGCAACGCCGGTACAGGACCAGGAGAGCACAGCCGTTTTTGGCGTGATCAATCACCGGATCACGCCGAGATTGACCGGCAGCTTGCTGGGACAGTTTCAGCACTCGACTTTCAAGGGCGGCGGAGTCGATGACGAAGTGGACCAATTTGGAACGCTGGGCGCCAATCTGTCCTATCAAGTCAACACTTTCGTTTCGGCGGAAGCGGGGTATAATTACGACCGGCTTGATTCGGACCTTGCGAATCGCAGCTTCACCCGGAACCGGATTTACTTCGGTTTGCGAGCGACTTATTAATAAAAATTTAACAAATAAAAACAATACGGGAGGCTGGAAACTAAAACTCTAGCCTCCTTTTTTTCTCATGGAAGCCGCGAAAACAAGTTCAAGTCCGGTGGAGCCCAAACTTCATTTCCTCGATTACTGGCGCATCATTCGCATCCGCAAGACGGTCATACTGGCGGTGTTCCTCCTGGTGGTGCTGACCACCACGGCCGTGACCTTCATTTTGCCGGAGTCCTGGTCGAGCATGGTCCGCATCGCCGTGGAAAAGGATATTTCCGATATCAACCCGTTCGGAATCGCGCAAAACAACCCCAGTTACGACCCGTTCTTCGTCCAAACTCAGTTTGAGAAAATCCGCTCCCGGAAAGTGCTCTACGAGGTTATTGACGAGTTGAATCTCAACCAGAAATGGGGCGATCGTGACAACAACAATATCCCGATCCCGTTAAAGACCTCGGAAACATTCGACCTTTTGTATGGGAGAATTGACGTGCGGCAGACCCGCAATACCAGCTTGATTGAAATCCGCGTTTACAGCAAAGCGAAGGCACCCGACGACCCGGCCAAGGAGGCGGCAGATATCGCCAACAAAATTGCGCAGGTCTATAAGCGCTCCCGATTGAAGTTGAAAGAGGAAATGTCCAAAGACGCCATCGAAGTGCTCCAAAAGGAGCTTAAGGAGCAGGACGATAAGATTACCGCCCAACAGGAACTTGTGGATGGATTGCGCGAAACAAACAACATTTCCGATAACTTTCCCGAAGGCAGTTTGTCCGGCACCCTCGAGCCGGAGACGGTTCGGCGCTTTGAAGCCAATCGCATTGAAATGGAGACGATCTACAAGAGGGATGCCGAGTTGCTGGCCCAGTTGAAGGGATTGAAGAACAAGGGCGACAACGAACTGAGAAAGGCCATATTGACGGCAAATTACGATCCGCAACTGGGCAAATTGCTGGAAGACCTGTGGACGACCGAATCGACACTGGCCAAATTAAAGGAAACCTACGGCCCCAGCCACCCGGAATACAGATCCGTGGCGGCAATGCAAGCGGACCTCGACACCAAGGTCAATGAACGGATTGAAGGCATCCTGTCCGGTCTTGAGGTCAAGGTGGCCTCAAATAGAGCGCAGGTGGAAAGCCTGAGCGCATCGGTGAATGAGGCAAAACGGTTGGACTACGAAAAAACGGCCAAATCGCGCCCCTACTTTCTGGCCAAACGCGCGCTGGACAATCTGCAAAAGGCCCGCGATGCCATGCAGATAAAGATCTGGCAGGAAACGGTTGACATGACCCTGCCAAAGAATTCCATCGTCGAAATCACGGACCCGGCCGAACCAGGTCGGCGGCCGGTCAGTCCCAACTTCCCCCTGAACATTGCTCTGGGAATCATCGTGGGACTGATCGTCGGTGTTGGTTTGGCCTTCTTTATCGAGTATCTCGACACGAGCGTCAAGACGATCGACGATGTCGAGCGTGCGTTGCAATCGCCGGTGCTGGGTGTGATTCCGCAAAACGTGGGTTCCCTTATCCAGGAAGGGCCTGAAAGTCCGCATGCCGAGGCTTACCGCGTGCTCCGCACCAACGTTTTGTTTTCGCGCAAGCGGGGGGATGCCAACAGTCTTACGGTGGTCAGCGGCGGCGCCGGTGAAGGCAAATCGACAACGATTTTCAACCTGGCGGTCGTCTTTGCCCAAAACGGCGAGCGGGTCCTGTTGGTGGACTCCGACCTGCGCCGGCCCAGCCTGCACAAGCTGTTGAATGTTTCCAATTCGGTCGGGTTAACCAGTTATCTGCTTCGTCAAAACACGCTCGAAGAAACGATCCAAACCACCAGCATTCCGACGCTGGATTTCCTCCCGAGCGGAAAACTGCCGAGCAGTTCGCTGGGCATTTTGAATTCCAGCCAGATGAAGGATTTCGTCAAAGAGGCCAAGCGACGTTATGATTTCGTCTTTTTTGACTCGCCGCCGATCATGGGTGTGAGCGACGCTTCGATTCTGGCGAGCGAAGTGGACCTGGCCGTGCTGGTGATTCAGTACCGCAAATATCCGCAGGCCATGACGCTGAGGGCAAAGCAGATGGTGGAAAAGGTGGGGGGCACCCTGCTGGGCGTCGTGCTGAATAACATCAATATTTCACAGGATTCGTACTACTACTATTACAGCGGATACTACTACGATTATTACGCCAAACGGGATAAGGAGGAGCCCCCGGCCAGGAGCAACGGCGAAAAGAAAAAGCCCGCGGGTGACCGCGCCGAGCTTGATCTCAAGCAAAAATACTGATGGTTGCGCCTGGCGGTCTGCCAAGCATTTTCCGGACATGAATTCGTCGATTAAAATCAGCACGCAGTGTCTTCTTTTAACACTCGCCTCATTGGCAATCGCCCTGGTCAGCGGTTGCGGGACCCCGCAACATGCCTTCCGCGAGCCGGAACCGACCGGCACCGCGCCGGCAGGCGGCGACACGCCGGTTTCCGTACCGCCGGTCGGAGCGCAAAACACCAATAGTTCTTCGACCAACCACCAAACGCCTGATTGGATCCAGCCCGGCGACAAATTGACCATCACTTTTTCCGGAATTTCCAATCCGCCACCCGACCACAAGGAAAAGGTGCGGGAAGATGGTTACATCAGTCCTCCGTTTTTGGGACGCCCGGTCATGGCCGCAGGTAAAACCATCGGCAAATTGCAGGAGGAACTGTACAAACTCTATGTGACGGATTATTTCACCCGGGCGCTGACCGTCACCGTGACGATTGAAGAACGGTGGTTCTACGTCGGAGGTGAAGTGAAGAACCAGGGCCGATACGTTTACAGCGGAGAAGTGACCGTGCTGAAAGCGATCCAAACCGCAGGCGACTTCACTCCCTTCGCCAATCGAAAGAAGGTCAAGGTCATCCGCACCAATGGAAAGACCGAAACGGTCAATTGCGACAAGGCGCTGAAAAATCCCAAGCTTGACCTGCCTGTTTATCCCGGGGACCAGGTGGTCGTTCCCATCCGGCTGATCTGATGGTCCAACTCAAAGTGCTTTCCGGCAAACAGGCGGGCGCTGTCGCGGTGGCCCGCCGTTTTCCTTTTATCGTCGGGCGCGACGGCTCGGCAAACCTTCGCCTGGAAGAGCACGGGGTCTGGGACCGGCACCTGGAACTGGATTTGCGGATGCCTGAAGGCTTTGTGTTGCAGGTGCATCCCGATGCGCGGGCGACGGTCAACGATCAACCGGTTCGGCACGCCCTCTTGCGCAATGGAGACCTGATCGGGATCGGCACGGTAAAAATCCGATTCTGGCTGGGTGAAACCCGCCAACTAAGTCTGCGGCCGCGCGAATTTCTCACCTGGGCCGCTCTGGCGGCCTTGTGCGCCGCGCAGATCGCGCTGATCTACCGGCTGCTCCGTTGATCCGGAGTTGGCCCCGCGCTCGGATCGACGCGCAAAGATGCCTTGACCCCCCCTGAATTCCGGCTAAATGAATGGCGTCCCGTTGAATAAAGTCATTGAAGAGAAGATAAAGTCCGGACAATCGTTAAATCTATGAAAATCCAATCCCGTCGGCGTGCAATCGCCTTTCTGTTGGGCCTGCTCTGCGCGTTCACGGTTTCTAGCCGGGCGGCGACGCCCAAAAAACTGCTGGTCGTTACCGTGACCAAAGGTTTTCGCCACAGTTCCATTCCCACCGCGGAAAAGGTCCTGGGCCAACTCGGAGAGAAAAGCGGCGTGTTTACCGTGGACTACGTCCGCAACGACCAGGAGATGGCCGAAAAGATGACGCCCGCATCCCTGAAGCAATATGACGGCGTCATCTTTGCCAATACCACCGGCGACCTGCCGCTGCCGGACAAACAGGCGTTCCTCGACTGGATCAAGTCCGGCAAGGCGTTCATCGGCATGCACTCGGCCACCGACACGTTTCGCGGGCACCAACCGCTCGACCCCTACGTTGAAATGATTGGGGGTGAATTCAAGCACCACGGCGCGCAGGTCGAAGTCGAGTGTATCAATCAAGACCCAAAACACCCTGCCTGCCGCGACTTGAGCCCGACCTTTAATTTGAAGGACGAAATCTATCTGCTGAACGGTTTCGAGCGCAGCCAGGTCCACGGCCTGCTCGCCCTCGACAAACATCCCAACGAGAAGACACCCGGCGATTATCCCATTGCCTGGTGCAAAATGTACGGCAAAGGCCGCGTGTTCTACACGTCGCTGGGCCATCGCGAGGACGTCTGGGACCCGGAGTGGGCGGACAAAGATGGCAAACGTGAGAACTCCCGCGCCGTCGGCGAGACCTACCAGAAACACATCCTGGGCGGCATCCAATGGGCGCTCGGCCTCGAAAAGGGCGATGCCACTCCGCAAACCAGGTAAGCCAATCCCGACAGCCAACATCCAACCACGAATATGAACGAAACCGCCGAACTGAACCGCCGCGACTTTCTTAGAGGCAGTTCGTTTGCGACCCTGATGACCATGCTGGGCGGTGTGGAGTTGATCACGCGCGCGCCGGTCGAGGCCGCCGATGTGGAAACGCTGGTCCCGTTTCAGGTCAAGTGCGCGGTGATTGGTCTGGGCAATTGGGGCCGTGAAATCATCGCCACGTTGTCGCGGCTGAAAACCGCTCAACTGGTCACCCTCTGCGACACCTATCCCGCCTCGGTGAAACGCGCGGCCAACTCCGCCCCCGCCGCAAAAGGCGTGGATGATTACCGGAAAATTCTGGACGACAAGGAAGTCCGGGCCGTCATCATCGCCACACCCACGCACCAGCACCGCGAAATCGCCCTCGCCGCGTTGCAGGCGGGCAAGCACGTTTATTGCGAAGCGCCGCTCGCCCACACCATTGCCGACGCCAAAACGATCGCTCTTGCGGCCAGGGCCGCGAACAAGCAGGTTTTTCAGGCCGGCCTCCAGATGCGTTCGGATTCGCAACGCCGCTTCCTGCTGGATTTCATCCGCGCCGGCGCCGCCGGCAAAGCCGTCAAGGCCCACGCGCAATGGCACAAGAAGCAAAGCTGGCGCATGGCCTCGCCCAATCCCGACCGCGAGCGCGAACTGAACTGGCGCCTGAGCAAGGAAACCTCGCTCGGACTGGCCGGTGAAATCGGCATCCACCAGATTGACGCCCTGTCCTGGTTTTTGAACGCCCGCCCGGCCTCCGTCACCGGCTTCGCTTCGCTCATGCAATGGAAGGACGGTCGCGACATGCCCGACACCGTCGAAGCCGTCTTTGAATATCCCGGCGGCGCACAATTGACCTTCGAGGGCACGCTGGCCAACTCCTTCGATGCGGACTACGAAATGCTTTACGGCACCGACGCCGCCATCATGATGCGCGGCAACAAGGCCTGGATGTTCAAGGAAGTGGACTCCCCGCTGCTCGGCTGGGAGGTTTACGCGCGCAAAGACCAGTTCTACAAGGAAACCGGCATCGCCCTGATCGCGAATGCCACCAAGCTCACGAACCTGGGCGAAAAAGCGACGGAAGAAGTTTCCTATACCAGCAAGCCGCTCTACTTCGCGCTGGAATCGTTCCTCACCAATGTCAACACCATCAGCACCGCCGTGGAGGACTTCACCGCCAATTTTGCCACGGCCGACAAGGCCGCGCTGGGACAATATCTTTCGGAAATCAAACTTCAGCCGGCCGCAAATTATCAGGAAGGTTTCGACGCCACCGTCATGGCGATTAAAGCCCACGAATCCATCATCACCGGAAACAAGGTGGCGTTGCCCAAGGATGCATTTGAATTAACCTGATCGGATCGAGTCGAACGATCACCCTTGCCCATGGCAAATCTTAAACCGGAGAAAGCCCCATGAAAAAAAGCTGTGTTCTGCTCCTCGGACTGCTGGCGCTGCTCACCGTTTCCGTGCGCGCCGCCGAAAACCGGGTCCGCTACACCGCCGAGCCAACGGGCAGCCAGGTGAAAGTGGAGGGCACATCAACCCTTCATGACTGGTCGGTGGAAAGCAAGTTGGTCGGCGGCTATATCGAGTTCGACCCGGCTTTCAACCTTGAAAAACCTCAGGCGGGCAAAGTGAACGCGAACGTCGCGGTGCTGATTCCCGTGCGCCAGCTCAAGAGCGACAAAACTTCGATGGACGCCATCATGTATGACTCGCTGAAAGAAAAGGACCACCGGCGGATCGATTATCGCCTCACCGAGATGACGCTTAAAGAAGCGCCCAAATCACCGGAGGCTCCGTTTCTCTTCGACACGAAAGGCGAGTTGGTCGTGGCCGGCGTGACGAACAAAGTTCAGATGCCGGAAGCTGGGAGTGTTTTCAACCGGCGACGACGTCAAGCTCAGCTTCGAATGGCTGACCGGAAAGGCGGCGCAGCCGGCAAAATAGCGTGGGCCATCCGGTAGTGGCACGGGCGTCCCGCCCGTGCGGTCCGACGCTCCAGACCGGAACACAGGCGTGTCCTGCTCAGTTTCCAGGGTGACGCAGCATCCGGTCCTGCCCGGTTTTGCCGCGCGATCGAAAAGTGACCGTCCCCTTGGCCCTTTCGATCGGTTCGCGCCGGGGTCAATAGGATTTATTTCTCTTCCGTCGGCGGCGCCGCAGGCTCCGGCAAAACACTGCGCGCTTCGAGAAAGGATTTCAATTCTGCGGCGGCTTTTCCGCCGAAGCCGGGTACGCGGGCGATCTCCTCCGCCGAAGCCAACCGCAGTCGGTGCACCGAACCGAATTTCTTGAGCAACGCCGCCTTGCGCCGCTCGCCAATGCCGGGAAATTCGTCGAGAAGGCTCTCTGAGATTTTTTTCAGGCGCAGTTGCGCGTTGTAAGTGTTCGCAAAGCGGTGCGACTCGTCCCGGACACGCTGAAGCAGTTTGAGCGCGCCCGTATCGTGGCCCAATCGCAGCGGCT
>WNGA01002736.1_pt1 | contig 39760 bp, 37 predicted proteins | sample 5400061 | NCBI WGS metagenome assembly WNGA01 (sample SAMN13153366, study PRJNA577476) | soil metagenome | isolation source: 100 cm soil or saprolite under grassland replicate 2 | place: USA:California | collected 2016-06-15 | reverse complement strand
CGCCGGTGGCTTCTCGGCGGCCGACGTCGGCGCCGTGCTGTCGTATCCACGATGGCTGATCGTGCCGTTCTTGAACCTGACCGGGTTCGCGAGCACGCCGATCGGGGCCAAGCAAGTCGACTTCCGCAACCCCGACGGAACCCTCGCCGCAACCGACCGCGCGCAGACGACGGTCGGGTTGGGGGCCGGCACCGGCATCGAGATTCCGCTCGACTGGGAACGACATCGGCAAGGCCGAATCGCGCCGCACATTCAGCTCGGCCTCGCCCTCAACACGCTGTTTCGAACCGACGGCCGCGTCACCACCACGACGACGAGCAACGGCATGACGACGACGACCACGCGCGATGGCAAACACGTCGTGCTCGGCGGCGCGGTCGGCCTCGAGTGGCCGTTTTAGAATCGTCCGCGGTCAGAGCGGGGGCGTGAACAGGCGGCAGTCGGCCGCGGGGAGGCGTGCGAGATCGATGTCGAAGCTGCTCGGCTCCATCGCCACGCCCGTCGCGCCCGAGACGCCGGCCGCCACCGACACGGTGACCGAAGCCGCGGGCGTCAACCCCGGACAGGTGAAGTAGAGCTCAGCTTCGTTCGCGTCGTACTGACTGCACGACGACGGCTGCCCTGCTATCGACAGCAACACGCGCCCGTCAGCACCCGCGACGCGCTCGGAGAACCCGATCACCATCTTCCGCGCCGCCGTCGGATCCGCGATGACGCAGAACTGGACGCTCATGACGCGCGGGTGGGAATCGGGGCGAAAGCGCACGCCATCCTGGCCGCTCGGCGTCGATACGTGCACGCGGGCGGGCAGGCTGTCGAACGCGGCGATGTACCACCGATCATCGAGCGCCGCCGCCGGTGTAAGACGCAGCAGGTGCTCGCCGCCCTGCCCGTTCAACAAGCGCTCCACGTCGAAGCCGACGAGCGCGTCCTCGGGCCACGTGCGCAGCGCCACCCGACCCGCGAGGTCGCCCAGCAACACATCGTCCACCACGAGCCCGTGGTCGTACACCGCCATGACGATGGGCCCGGAGCCCTGCGCAGTCGTCCCGTCGCTGATCTGGAATTGGATCTGCGCCGACGGCAGCGGGCTGCCACCTCCGGCGTCGTCGGCGTTCCCACACGCGCCAGCACCACCGGCGGCCGCGAGTAACAAGACGACGATCCGGCGACGCATCCCCGCATTTTACTCCGTTTCCGCCCCGCGGGCGGCGTCGCCGGCCTTGTGCGATATTACCGCCCGCCATGTTGGCCAAGGACAAGACGCTCGCGGTGCTGGGCTGCGGGACGATGGGCGAAGCCATCGTGCGCGGCATCCTGCGCGCGGAAAAGCTCGTACCTTCGCAGATCTTCGCGACCGACCGCCGCGCCGAGGTGGTGAAGGCGCTACGCGACAAACACGGCATCCGTACCAGCGGCGACAACAAGGAAGCGTGCCGCGCCGCGGAGGTCGCGCTCGTGTGCGTCAAGCCCCACGAGGTCGGTCCGCTGCTCTCGGACCCGGACATCGCCAAAGCGCTCGAGGGCAAGCTGGTGATCAGCATCGCCGCCGGCGTGCGCCTCGACCAGCTGGCGCGCTTGCTGCCCAAGAGCGCGGTCGTGCGCGCGATGCCCAACACACCGGCGCTGATCGGCGAGGGCATGACCGTGATCGCGCGCGGCGCCAGCGTCACCGATCCCCAGGCCGAGGTCGCGAAGGAGATCTTCGGCAGCGTGGGCTCGTGCCTCGAGGCGGAGGACAAGGTGATGGACGCGGTGACCAGCCTGAACGGCAGCGGCCCCGCGTTCGCGTACATCATCCTCGAAGCGCTTTGCGACGGCGGCGTGCGCATGGGCCTGCGGCGCGACACGGCGATGTTGATCGCGGCGCAGATGTTCCAGGGCGCGGCGCGCATGGTGTTGCAGACCGGGATGCACCCGGCTGCGTTGAAAGATCAGGTGACGACGCCGGCGGGCAGCACGATCGCAGGTCTGCTGATCCTGGAAGACGGACGCATCCGGTCGGTGATCGCGCGCGCCGTCGAAGAAGCGGCGCAAGTGGCGAGCAAGCTCGGCCAGAGTTAGTCGGAGCGTCCGTGTTCGACTTCCGTCCGCTGCTCACCGCCGAAGGTCTCGCGAGTCTCGCCTCGCTGGCGGTCATGGAGATCGTGCTCGGCATCGACAACGTGCTGCTGGTCGCGATCCTGTCGCACAAGGTGGCGCCCAACCGCCGCAGCCAGGTGCGCCGCCTCGGCATCGGGCTCGCGCTCATCCTGCGCATCTGCCTGCTGTTCGGACTGTCGTTCCTGATGTCGATGACGAAGCCGCTGTTCAGCCTGCTCGGCCAGGAGCTCTCGGGCCGCGACCTCGTGCTGCTCGCGGGGGGGCTGTTCCTCATCTACAAGGCGACCACCGAGCTCTACGAGCGGATCGAGCGAACGCCGGGGGGGGCCATCGAAGAGGCGGCGGCCGCAGCCGGAGACGACAAAGACGGCAAGGGCAAAGCCGCGCACTCCGGGTTCGGGCTGGTGCTGGCGCAAATCCTCGCGCTCGACGTCGTGTTCTCGCTCGACTCCGTGATCACGGCCGTCGGCATGGCGCAGGCGCTCTCGATCATGATGGTGGCGATGGTGATCGCGGTGCTCGTGATGATGGCGTTCGCCAACGTCGTGGCGGAGTTCGTCGCGCGCCACCCGAGCATGAAGATCCTCGCGCTGGCGTTCTTGCTGCTCATCGGCGTGCTGCTGACCGCGGACGCGTTCGGGCACCACATCAACCGCGGCTACGTCTACTTCGCGATGGCGTTCTCGCTCGGGATCGAGCTCATGAACATGCGCCTCCGCAAGCGAGCGAAGACGTCGCACGGCAAGCCCCGCCACTGACCGCGCAATTGATCGTCGCGGCCGGACGTGGTACCCGGCTCGAATGAAGCTCACCCCGTCCGTCGTCATCGTGTGTTGCGTGTTTTCGTCGTCGCTGGCCCGCGCGCAAGACGACAGCGCGCCATTCGCCACCCCGCCTCCCGCCGCCGCGCCCATGGCCGCCGCCGCGAGCGGCTTCGGCGCCACCGGCCAGTGGGTCGCCAGCATGCGCACCGGCCCCGGCAGCGGCTACGCCTTCTTCCACAAGAACGGCGACGACTGGCAGATCGCGCTCCACCCCGCGGTCGATTACTTCCTGACCAACCGGATCTCGATCGGCGGCGTGTTCGGCTACACGCACTCGCCCGCGCAGACCGGGACCACCACGCTGGACTTCGGCGCGCGCGCCGGCTTCAACCTCGACATCGCCAGTCAGTTCAGCATCTGGCCCACCGCCGGCATCGGCGCACAATGGACCTCAACCAACCACACGAGCGGCTCCAGCAGCGCCCTACAAATCTTCGCCCCCTTCCTCTATCACCCTGCGCAGCACGTCTTCGTCGGCATCGGCCCCGAATTCCAGGCCGGCCTGTCGGGCGGCGACTACACCGAATACGGCGTCGACTTCATCATCGGCGGCTGGCTGCTCTGACGGTGACCCGGGTCACCGAAGCTCTTATTGCGTTAGACAGCAACGCAACCATTCCCGAGGGTGTCGGCCCTTCCGCGCCACATTCATCAACCCCGCGACATCGCGTGCCTCTTCTCCGACGCCGCCACCGCACCGCATCGACCACCCCGCCGGCCTTCCTGCTTGAATAATATTTAGGGCAGCAGGAGCCTGCGGGTTAATTCAATGTTCGACAGCAAACGCGATCGTTCTGCGGAGGTCGCGGAGGGGCACGCGAGTCGGCCGATTGCAGGTGGTGGGGCCCGGGTGGTCCACGGCGTGAAAACCCGTGGGCGCCGACGCCGGTTGCGGACGCGGCTTCGCGTCGCGGGTGCCAGCGTCGCCGATCGCTCGCAGGCCGATTGCCCGCTCGATGGCCGAGACCTTGATCGCCGCTCGCGCTTTCACAGGTTCCGGCTCGATGAACGCGGTCTCGAACTTTGTGGCCCTTTTCAAGATCGGCGGCCCTCGGTCATCATCCACCGCCGCGCAGGATCCGTTCAGCGATGCGTCGCCGGATCTTGGAGGTGTCGAGGGCGCGTCGCGTTTGCTGTCGAACCAGCCGTTGCAGTCGGACAGCGTCGGGAAGGGCGTACGCCGCTCGCCTGGATCTGCATTCCGCGTCCGGGCGTCTTGTGCGAACATTGCAGTCCGCCGCTGCCGCTGAACGGCATGGCGTTATCCAGACGGACGCAGCGTGATGGGAACGGCAGCGAATGAAGGCGTGTTCCGGTTCCTTGGAAGTCGACCCGCGTTCGAAGGCAGTGAGCCACCGGTGGCGCCTCCCGATGATTCGAAGCGCGACTACTACTGGGAAGCCGGCGCGCATCCCGAGATCGTGGCGCGACTCTGGGATCAACTTGGCAAGAACTTGCCGGCTACAAGCAGAGCGCTCGTGTTCGGCACTCCCGCTCTTGTCCATCACGAATCGGGCGTCGTCCTTGCGTTCGCGTTGGGCACGGAGTACGCCCTGCGTCTTCCTCGAAGTCTCTGCAGAGGGGGGCGGCCTGCTGGCCTTCGGACTGTGGCAAAGTGGACTGGTGGCGGTGGCACGGACATCGAGCGTGAATGCGGGATGGAGTGGATCTTTGGTTCGTACGCCGCCGACGAGATCGCGTGGTGCGAAGAGTCCTTCCGTGACTGCGTCGGGAGCGCTGGATAACAAATAGGCGTTTGACCCGGCCGACAGAATAGAGAGCCCGGGTTCCGTCGCCGTTGGCGTCGGACGGGTCAAACGGCGGGTTGAGCCAAGCCGCGCCCCACAGTGAGCGCCGCGACGTTGCCGGTATGCACAAAGAGGACATTGCCCGCGACGAAGGCGGTGGCCAAGTCATGCGCGAGGGCACGGCGCGGGCTCACGCTGGTTTCCTTGCGAGCGAGAGCGCAGCGTCGGACCAGCGCGATGCACCGAAACGGCGGACGATCCGGGGGGCGGGCGCAGACATCCCCGACAGCGCCAGAAAAGGCGCAGCGACGACAGCGGAGACGAGCATGACGATGATGGCGTTCATGAGGCACCCGACGGCGGTGCGCGCGCCCCGCCGAGCGACGGCAATGGCGGCAGCGGCACATGGACGAGTGGGCCTGCACAGAGCGGGCATCGTCCGAGATCGCTGCCGGTGAGCTCGCGAAACAGATCGCGCCACGAGGGTGGCTCGGCGTCGACGCGCGGATCAGAGCCCGGCTGCGCCGACGGCGTCGCGACGTCGGTCGATGCGGTCGCCTCGAGATCTGCGCGCGCGGCGGCGAGCTTGGTGTTGATGTTGCCGGCGGCGAGCAAGCCGTAGTGGCGGATCTTGACGAAGCCGCGAGGCAGAACGTGCTGGAGGAATCGGCGGATGAATTCGAGCGGCTCGAGGCGGCACACCTGCCGGCCGCGCGTGCGAAACACGACCTCGCGATCACCGACGTCGAGGAGGCGATGGTTCGAGATGGCGACGCGGTGGGTGTACTGGCCGAGATAGCGCAAGAGCGCGCTCGGACTTCCGAACGGGGCCTTGGCGTAGACGACCCACTCCTTCTTGTAGAGGACGTCGCGCAGGCGCGCGAACGCGGTGCGGTCGGCGAGAGGCGCTGCGCCGCCGGCGAGCACGAGATCGCCACGCTCGTACAGCTGGGCGACCGCGGCGAGGAAGCGACCGCGGAAGAGGTACGAGAGGACCTTCTCCGGCAGGAGAAAGCGCTCGGCGGACGGTACCCACGCTCTTCCGTCGGGGGCGAGGCCGCCGGCGGTCACGATGCAGTGCAGGTGCGGGTGCGGGTGGAAGCTCAGGTTGCGGGCCCAGGTGTGCAGCACCGCCGTAACGCCGACCAGGGCGCCGAGCCGCTTCGGGTCGCGGGCGATGTCGAGCAGGGTCGAGGCCACCGTCTCGAACAGCACCGTGAACAGGCGTTCGCGGTTGTGCGCGACCAGCGGGCGCAACTCGGCGGGCAACGTGAAGACGACGTGAAAGTGTGGGACGGGCAGCGCCCGTTGCATGCGCGCCTCGACCCAGCGCGCCTGTCGTAGCGCCTGACACTTCGGGCAGTGACGGTTGCGGCAGGAATTGTAGGCGGGGCGCTCGACGCCGCAGCCTGGGCACACGTCGAGGTGTCCGCCGAGGACGGCGGTGCGACAGACGGAGATGTCCTGCAACGCGCGCCTCGCTTGGGAACGGGGCGCGTGCGCGGCTACGAAGGCCGGCCCGTGTCGGCGGAACAGCGCGCCGATGTCACGGCCAGGCGCAGATCGGGGCCCCCGCCCCGCCGCGGAGGCGGGGACCCCGTGCTCGCCGTGCATGGCCGGTCAGCGCGCGCGGCGTTTGTCTCGCTTCCGTCGCTGGGCGCGCGCGCTGTGACCGCGGGCCTTGTCGCGCTTGCCGCGCGCGGGCGCTCGGACGGCACGCCGTCGAGCGACGGGCCGTGCCGTGGGCGCGCCCGCACCGAGCGCGTCGAGCGGGCTTCGCACGCGCGCCAGGTGCAGCGTCGACACCTGCAGGTAGCGCGCCGTGTTGCGGATGGACCGGTGCCCGAGCAGCACCTGAATCGTCCGCAGATCCTCGCCGGCCTCGAGCAGATGGGTGGCGAACGAGTGGCGAAACGCGTGCACGGTGACGCGGCGGCCGAGACCGACGTCGGCGACCGCGCGGTGAACCGCGCGGCGAACGGTGTCCGGGCAAAGCGGCTTCATGCCGCTCTTCCCCGGGAACAGCAACGGCCCTGGGGGCCGCACGCTGCGCCAGTACGCGCGCAGTGCTTCGAGCAGCCGCCGCGGCAGCACCACCCACCGCTCGCGATCGCCCTTGCCGTGGCGCACGTGCACGAGGCCCTTGTCGCTGTCGATGTCACCGGTCTCGAGCGACAGCGCTTCCGAGATGCGAAGACCAGTGCCGTACGCGGTCATGATCACGACCTTGCAGACGAGCGGCTCGATGGCCGCGAGCACGCGATCGATCTCGGCGGGACTGAGCACGGCGGGCAGTCGCTGGGTGGCCCTCGGCCAGGGCAGGTGCGCGACCTCGTCCGGACGCTCCAGGGTGGTGGCGTAGAGGAAGCGCAGGCTCGCGAGGTACATTCGGACGCTCGACGCGCTCTCCCCGCGCTCCGCGATCGCCTCCAGGAACCGGCGGATGTCGTCCTTGCCGAGCTCGGTGGGCGGGCGCATGAAATGCCGCACGAAGCGCGACGCGTAATAGAGGTAGCTCTTCTGAGTCCGCGGCGAGTACCGACGGAGCTTGAGGTCCGCCTTCATCTTCTCGTAGAGTTGACCCATGTGCAGTTTCCTTGTGGCTCTCGGCGCCCGCCCATCGGGCGCCGGGAGTCATAGGGTCAACCCGTCACGCCGCAATCAACGTGCGGCGCGACAACCACAATCAGAAACTGCCGCGCAAGCGGCTTGGTTCAACCCGGCATTGCAGTCGAACGAACGTCTCGGTCGCTTCGCTCCCTCGTTCGCTCGCCGCTGAATTCCAAGGACGTTGGCCAGACGGCGCGTGGGCCGTCAGCTAGACCATTCGCGTCTTGGCCTCACCTTGCGGATCGTGACAGACTAGATGTCATGGCACGAGCCGCGGTTGACGTGAGTGTCTTGAGCGACGAGGAGCGCCTCGACCTTCTCGACCGCCTGTGGGAGTCCGTCGGACGGGATCCCCGTGCCTTGCCTCTCTCCCACGCCCAGCGTACTGAGCTCGATCGACGGTTGGACGAGTTGGAAGCGGAAGGCCCGGTCGGAATTCCCTGGGATGAGGTCGTTGCCCAGATCCGAGCTCGGGCCCGGTGAAGACGCACATATTCCGCCCGGTTGCCGCGGCTGACATCGAAGCCATATTCCGGCGGTACGAGCGCGACCGACGCGGCCTCGGTGACGAGTTCTTGATGGAGGCAGGCCAGACGATTGACGCCGTCGTCGCCTTTCCAGAGTCGTATCCGGCGATCTATCGAGATATCCGTCGCGCTCTCGTCCACCGGTTTCCTCATGGCCTGCTCTTTCGGATCGTGGATGACGTTGTCGTCTTCGTCGGGTGCTTCCACACGAGTCGCGATCCGCAGTCGTGGAAACGGCGAAGGTGATGAAGGGGGCTGGTCAACTGCGCGTTGCAGCGGCCGGCGCTTGCGCGCCGCCGCTGAACGCGTGATCGTTGGGCGGACGGCCGTAGCGCATGAGTGGACCTTCGCTTTTCCTCGGCAAGGCAACGGACTACGCAAGATTCCGCATCGATTACCCCGAGAGCGTGGTCGATGCGGCGCTCCAGAGTGTTGGGGTCGTTCGCGGCGATGTCGTCGCGGACCTCGGATCAGGAACCGGCCTGTTGAGTCGCTGGTTTCTGGAGCGAGGAACCCGCGTCTTCGGTGTCGAGCCAGACCCTGGAATGAGGCATGTCGCCGAGCGGACACTGGGCCGGTTCGGCGACAGCTTCACCAGCATCGATGGAACCGCCGAACGAACGTCACTCTCGGCTTCTAGCGTTACGGTGGTCGCGGCGGGGAACGCTTTTCATTACTTCGATCCGCGCGCCGCGCGCATGGAGGTGGAGAGAATCCTCCAGCGTGGAGGGCGAGTCCTGATCGTGGGACACGACAGCGCATCGACGCCCAATGACTTCATGCAGGCGTACCTCGCGTTCGTCGCAAGTGCTGCGCCGCCTGAAACCGGAGTCTTCCATCAACCCGATCGTGTGTCGGGGGCGGTGGAGTCATTTTTCGCCGGAAGTCGTCGCCAGGAAGAGGACATGGGCGACCACACCTTCCACCTCACGTGGGATGCGCTGCGGGGACGCTTTCTATCGACATTCGGTGGCTCCAGCCGAGGGCGATCCACGACGCGCGGAGGTGATCGCCCACCTCTTGGATGTGTTCCGGCGGTTCGAGAAGGAGGGCGTCGTCCCATTCCAGCTTCGATGGCGGTACATGTCGTGTGTCAGCTGGAACGAACGTCGGTTTTCGGGGAACCATGAAGCATCTAGACCGCCGTCGCGCTGAGGGATTCGGTGCTCTGGCCGATCAGTACGAGCGGACGCGACCTTCCTATCCCGCCGAGCTCGTCGCATGGCTCTCGGCTGACGGGCCTGGTGCTGCAGTGGACGTGGGCTGCGGGACCGGGCGCGTCTCCGGCCTGCTCATGGCGGCGGGATGGAAGGTGATCGGCATCGAACCCGACCAGCGAATGGCCGCGATCGCCCGCTCACGTGGTGTCGAGGTACTTGTCTCGACATTTGAACAGTGGGATGCGCCTCGCAGCGGCTTCGATCTCGTTGCGGCCGGCACGGCCTGGCACTGGGTTGACCCCGATGTCGGCTTCGACAAGGCCGCGTCGCTCCTGCGCCCCGGTGGTACCTTGGCGATCTTTCGAAATTCCTACCGCTACAATCCCGAGGTGGCTGCGATCATCGACCGCAAGCTGCGCCTCCACGCGCCGCACCTCCTTTCGGATTGCGTGCCGCTTGGCACCGCGGATCCGAACCGGATGGATTCGCATCGAGAAGCAGCAGAGAATCGAGTCGATTTGTTCGCCGTTGTCGAACATCGCGCTTTCAGACACGAGCGCCTGGTGTCCGTCGGGGATTGGATCGCAGAGCTCAGGACACATTCGCCCATCATGCTTCTCGACGGTTCCGTGGCAAATCATCTCCTCTCCGCTCTCGCTGGCCAGGTGAAAGCCGAGGTGGGCGACGACGTCCACATCATGCACGAAACGCATTGCGTGCTTGCGAGGCGTCGTTGAGACGATCAGCCGCCGGCGTGGCGAAGCCGCCCAACCAAGGCGATGAAGTCGGACGAGGCCCGCGACGGTCAACTCGGAAGATGGTCAGACTTCCGGATTCGGTCGTCATACTTGGCCTCGACTATCGCCATGGGCCTCGCCGCTTATCGCCAGGGTCTTTGGACGGACTTGCGGAGGTTCGGCGGATGACCTTCGAGTCCGAGTTCCTCACGGCGATCTCGACCGCGACGGGGAGAGGCTCACGGCCACCTTCAACGCTTGCCGAGAGCACGCACGCGAAGGCGTCAGCGATCCGGGTGTACGTCGACGGCAGGGAGCCTTGACGCGCTTGAATCGTCAGGGCGGTGGAGCCCGGCGGTGGCGGCGCGGCGGGCCCGTCGCGCGTCTCGGTAACGGTGCATGAGCGCACTGAACGCGACGCCAGCCACGAGGCTCACCAGGACTAGGGACATGACGCGCCACCGCGGCGCGCCCCTCGACACGAGGTGCTTCGCCCGTAGGACAACTGACAACGCCATGACGACCAGGATCGCACACACCGCCACGAACTCGCCGCGCACCTCCTGACGCTAACGCGGAGCCGGCGCTGCGAGCAAGGTCGCACGTCCCAGGTAGCGCGGGCGCTGCCGAACCGCGCGCTGCAGCGGACGGGGCTGCGCCCCACCGCTGAACGCGATAACGTTAGGCCGACGCGCGAGAGTGAGGGTCGCCTCGTCCGTTGGCGATAAGGGGTTTGCTGTGGTGTACACTTGTGCATACACTCGCCCAGGTGGCGTTTCAGTGGGATCCGAAGAAGGCTCTGGCGAACGTCCAGAAACACGGCATCGACTTTGCGGATGCAGTGGGTGTCTTCGAGGATCCACACGGCCGGACCCTGGACGATTCTCATCCCAGCGAGCAACGCTTCGCTAGCCTGGGGATGGACCTGCTGGGGCGCATCCTCGTCGTGTCCTGGACCGCACGTAAAGACGACATTCGATTGATTTCAGCCCGCCTAGCCACTCGACGCGAGCGTCGTCAGTATGAAATGGAGGAATGACATGCGAAGGGAGTACGATTTTTCCACGGCGCGCCGAGGTGCGATTATCCCCGTACCCAAGGGAAAGACGCGAATCACCATCCGTCTTGATGATGAGCTCGTCGAGTGGTTCAAGCGACAAGTTCATGCCGCGGGCGGTGGTAATTACCAGACGATGATCAACGAAGCCCTCCGGTCCTTCGTCTCGGATCAGAGGAAACCGATGGAATCACTCCTTCGCCGGGTGGTTCGCGAGGAGTTGCGGCGAGCGGGCGGACCTCGTCGCAGCAAGAGCGCGGCGTAACATGGCATTGCAGCGGTCGCTCGCCGCTGAACGCGTGATCGTTCGACAGACAGCAAACGCTCAGGGGTAGAGCAGGACACCATGACCGCTGTTGGTTTGAATCTTGTGAGCGCGACGTTCGAGTTGCTCGATGCTGCAATCGACGACGAGCTCGAGCTCGGGCGGTTGCTCGCAGCGAGCGTTGCGGAAGGGTGGGCGGGTTTCCCGGAATCGCTTCCAGGGCTGCGGACCTCGTACGCAAACAACCCCCGGGGACACGAGTGGGGGACATTCTTGTTTGTGCTCGACGATCCCCGGACCCTCGTGGGGCTGGGGGGCTACAAGGGAGATCCTTCAAAGGAGGGCGTGGTCGAAATCGGCTACGCGATAGCGCCAGCCTTTCGCGGTCGCGGGTTGGCCACGGCAGCCGTGCAGCAGATGGTCGCTCGGGGATTCGGAAGTCGACAGGTCAGGCTCATCGATGCGCACACGCTCGCGCATCCGAACGCCTCCACGCGGGTGCTCGAGAAGACGGGCTTCGAGATGATCGGTGAGCTCGAGGATCCCGACGACGGACCAATCTGGCATTGGAGACTGCGACCGACCGACGGCGAGCCGCTCGTGGGTGAGCCAGGAGACCGACGACGATAGGTCGACTCGCCCGATTCGCAACCGCGACGCGAGTCTCGCGCCCGAAAAAACTGCAACGAGTGATAGGTTTGCCTCCGAACCAGCCGAACCAGCCCATACGCAGGGAGAACATAGCAATGAGGACCATCCAGCCCCTGGCCCTCGCGGTCGCCGTTTCCGCGAGTTTCGTCGCGTGCAATTCAGCCCAGCAACACCGCGACGTGAACATCGACTGGGCGGATACCAAGCAGACCATCGACGGCTTCGGTGCCTCCTCGGCTTTCTTCGGCGCCAACATCACCAACGAAGTGGCCGATCAGCTCTTCGACGCCAAGAAGGGCATCGGCCTCAGCTTGCTGCGCACGATGATTGGCATGCCGGCCGACCTCCTGAGTGACGGCTCGGAGCCCACCGACGGCACCGCCCTGCCGGTTGCGACGGCGCCCGAGCTGACGACCGCCCAGCAGGCGATGCTCCGGGGAGTCAAGGTTTGGGGCACGGCTTGGACGCCCCCGCCGATCTGGAAGACGACGAACAGCAAGAACGGAAAAGGTGATGGCTTCACCGGCAACAAGCTGGACCCGGCGCACTACCAGGAGTACGCGAATTACCTGGCGGACTTCGTCGACCTCATGGCTCAGAACGGCGTCCCGATCATGGGCGTCTCGCCGGCCAACGAGCCCGACTACACCGCGTCGTGGGACGGCGCCCAGTGGTCCCCGGCCGAGCTCAGCACCTTCATCAGTCAGTACATGGGCCCCACCTTCGCGCAACGGGCGTCGGCGGTGCAGATCATCAGCCCCGACACCGCGAGCTGGCCCAACCTCGACAAGTACCTGACGCCCATCCTGGCCGACCCGGCGGGCAAGAACTACCTGTCCGTCGTCGCCACCCACCCCTATCAAAACGGCAGCGACCCGATCGCCCTCAATTACAAGAAGCCGGCGCAGAACGGGAAGCGGTTCTGGCAGTCGGAGTGGTCCCAGGAGAACGGGAAGGGCGATACGCCGAACCCGACCATGACCAGCGCGATCGACATGATGAAGCGCCTGCACGACCACATGGTCGTCTCGAACCTGAACGCCTGGAGCTGGTGGGCCATTTACGTCAGCGCCGACGCTCTCGCGAGCGCGGACACCACCAAGACGCGAGAGAACCCGGGCCTCTTCCAGGCGGACGCGACCATGGGCGAGGCCTACATGTTCAAACGCGGGTACGCGCTCGGGAACTGGGCGAAGTTCGTCCGCCCGGGGTTCCAGCGCATCGACGCGACCGCCGACGCAGGCGCTGGCGTGCTGGCCGAGGCGTATCGCGACGCGACCCACATCGCGGTCATCGCCATCAACACGAGCTCGAACAAAGTCACGCAGAAGTTCACGCTCGAAGGCGGTTCGTTCGGCACGCTCACGCCGTGGGTGACCTCGCCGGACGACAGCACGCGACCACCGAGACGCCGTTTCAGGGCACCCTGCCCGGTGACCGGGACGGCGGGACCGACGTCAGGGTCGTCACTGGACTCGACTGCCCCAACGCCTTGGTCCCGAACAATCTCGTGAGCGGCGGCGTGACCGACTTCAGCGACGCGATGGGCTCGGGCCGCTGGGGCGACTCCGCCGGGCTGTGGGGCTACACCTACTCGTACGCCGGGCCCAAGGGCTCGGCGATGGCGGCGTCCCTCGACACCACCGCACACACGCTGCACGCGACGGGCTCCGTCACGGCGGGCGACTACGGTGGCGCCGGGCTCGCCTTCCAAGTTTGCGCGACGGTCGTCTCGTTCACGCACATCCAGTTCGTGCTGTCCGGGTCGTCACCGGGGTGCGACCTGGAGCTGCAGCTCAAGACCTTCGACCAACAACCCATTCAACAGACCCCGCCGGGCGGCTGCGACCAGAATGCGGTTAGTTGCTACAACTTCCCGGTCGCCAAGCAGGTCGCGGTTCCTTCCTCGACGCCCACGACCGTCACGGTCCCCCTCGCCAGCGTGATGAAGTGGTCCCCGGCAAACGCCGCTCAACTCGTCGGCCTGCAGTGGCAGTGGACCGGCACCGCCGTCGATCCGGACGCGAGCACCGGCTGTCCGATCGACGTGAACATCACCGGCATCCGGTTCCTCAACCTGGAAACCCCCGACGCCGGCACGACCGAGAGCGATGCCGCCTCGAGCGGCAACGATGCCAGCGGCAACGATGGCGGCCCGGGCGGCGACGATGCCGCCACGGCCGACTGAGGTCGGCCGCGGAAAAGCGAGAATCTACATGATCGCCGTTTCCCGTCTCGCGTTGGGCTTTGGCATTCTTCGAGGGTTCCAGTTGGCTGCGCTGACAGTGCCATGGCTCCTCCAGAAGCTGCGACGCGCGGATGCCACTCCATCCGAACGGTCGCTGGTCCTGATGATCGGGAGCCGTAGCATCCTCTTGGGTCTTGTCATCGTGGCGCTGGGGGTTACGAACCGGCGGGAGACGCTCGGGTGGGTCCTCATCGGCGACGCGTTGCTGCAGCTGTTTGACGCGCTCCACGCGCTTGCCCTGCGCAAGCGGACCGTGGCCGCACTGCCAGCCACCTTGTGCGTTCTCGATGGATTGGCGGGCATCACGCTGCTTGTCGGGACATGAGTTGTCGGCCAACTGCTTGAGGGTGCCGATCGCGTCGCGCGCAGTCTAGATCGTGTGCAACCCAGGACGCCCGGTCGAAGCTGGCACCAACGACGGGTACGCGGCTTGCTTTCATCGCCGGCGGGGTGAAGCAAGCGCGCGCAAATCCGCCAGCGGCGATCGACGCGGCGTCGCGCGCTCTGGCATCGGTGTCGCGGTGGCCGGCGATCTGGTGGACTGCGCTGGTGGTCCTGGTCGTCAACGATCACGTGCTCAAGGGCGCGGGCCTGTTGCCCGGCTGGCTCACTGGCAAGCTGAGCGACTTCGCGGGGCTCGTCGTCGCACCACCGCTGGCCGCTTTCCTCGCGCGCGCGCGCACGCCGCCGGGGCGCGCGCTGGCCTTCGGCGCCGTCATTGGCTGGTTCTGCGCGGTCAAGGTGTCACCGGCGGCGGCGGAGGCGACGGAGGCGGTGATGGGCGCCGTTCGGATCCCATGGCGGCTGTGGTCCGACCCGACCGACCTGGTCGGGCTCCTGGTCACGCCGCTCGCGTGGCGGGTCCGGCCCGCCTTGACACCGTCGGGCCGGCTGCGGCGGGCGGTGCCCGCGATCCTTGGCGCGGCGGCGTGCCTCGCGACCAGCCCGGAACCGGTCGTCGGCTATCACACCTCCGCGTTCGTCGAGAACATGACTGTGAACCCGCTCGAGATTCTCGTCTACCGCGCCGCCGGCACGTTCGACTGCGCCGAGCTCGCGGCGGATCCGGCGACCGCGCTGTCGTCGTCCTTCATGCCCGAGAGTTGCACCGACGTTGGCCCCGGCGGCGTGCTTCCGATCGATCGACACTGGTCGCCCTTCAAGGACACGTTGGATGCGGGCACACCGCCCGTCCTCGATCCGGACTGCGACGCCGTGATCCTGCGCGTGCGCGATCTGCCGGACACGCTCCTCGTCTGGGGGCCGCACGACTACGTCGACGTCGAACGGCTGCCTTCGTACGGTGACGATCACCCGCTCGATCCCCACGGCATCTATCTCGAGCGCGCGGGAACGTCGCTGTTTGCGGCCGGCTCGACGCTCATCACGTCGATGCCGGCTACCGTCGCGCTGGCCGACGCGGCGTGCGCCGCGCTGCCCAACGGGCGCGACGGAGGAACGCCGTGAGGTGCGCTGGTTTGTTAGCGGCGGCTTGCGGCCTGGTCGCGTCGCAGGCCGCGCGCGCGGAGGAGCCCCCGCGCCCGACGCCGGCGTGGCGTCTTCAGCTGGGGGTCGTGGGTCTCGGGCCCGGCGGCGATCTGTCCCAGTCGTCGTTTCGCGGCGAGGGTCGGCTCGATTCCTCGATCTGCCCGGGCGTGATGCTGGGGGTCGAGCGCCGGATCGCGCCGCGTCTGTCGCTGGTCGCGTCCACCGGCTACCAGTGGCTCAACGACGGCGGCGCCGCGCCCGACGCGTCGTACGCGCTCAGGCGTTTGTCGTTCGGCGTCGCCCCCCACGTCAAGCTCGGCACCTTCCCGTACGTCCGAACATACCCGGCCGAGGCCGAGATCTACGTGTCGCTGCCCGTCGGGCTCGGGTTTGCGAGTCGAACGCCACCTCCCCGGCGCGCCCTCGACGAGCAGGTCGACAATGGAATCGGCTGGTACGTCGGCGCGGCCGCGGGCGTCACGTGGTTCGACGGATGGTGGGGACTGTTGTTCGAAGCGGGATACCGCCTCGATCGCAGTGGCGAACGATCCGTCTTCACCGCCCGCGACGGCTCGATCCCGCAGGTCGTCGAGCAACACCAGTACACCGACCATCAGGTCGTTGTCACCGCGGCGTTCCTGGTGGCGAGCCCGATCTGAACGCCGGGCGCCGACTCGCTCAGTGCAGCCCGGGCGCCTCGTGGCCGCTGCGGGCGACGTATTCGAGGTAGCCGCCGCCGTACAACGTTGGGCCCCCGGGCCCGAGCTCGAGCACGCGGTTCGACAGCTTGGCCAGGAACTGGCGGTCGTGGGACACGAACAACATCGTGCCCTCGTAGTCGGCCAGCGAACGCACGATCATGTCCTTGGTCGCGATGTCGAGGTGGTTGGTGGGCTCGTCGAGGACCAGGAAGTTGGGGCGCGCGTAAAGGATGCGCGCGAGCACGAGCCGCGCCTTCTCGCCGCCCGACAGGATGCGACAGGTCTTGTCGACGTCGTCGCCCGAGAACCCGAAACAGCCCGCGAGCGTCTTCAGTGCGCCGACGTTGGCGAGCGGGAACGCGTCTTCCAGCGACTGGTAGACGGTCCGCTCGGGATCGAGCAGCTCCATCGCGTGCTGCGCGAAGTAGCCGAGGCGCACGCTCGGTCCCACGTTGACGATTCCGTCGTCGGGCGCGGCCTCTCCCGCGATCAGCTTGAGCAGCGTGGACTTCCCCGCGCCGTTGACGCCCATCACCGCCAGCCGCTCCTTGCGGCGGATGAAGAGGTTGAAGTCCTCGTAGACGACGCGCGCGCCGTAGCGCTTGGCCACGCTCTCCATCTTGACCACGTCGTCGCCCGAGCGCACGCAACGCGGGAACTCGAAGTCGAGCGTCTTGCGGCGCTTGGGCGGCTCGACCTTCTCGATCTTGTCGAGCTTCTTCACCCGCGACTGCACCTGCGACGCCTTGGCCGCCTGCGCCTTGAACCGCTCGATGAACCGCATCTCCTTGGCCAACATCGCCTGCTGGCGGTCATACGCCGCCTGCGCCTGGGTCTCGTTCAGCGCGCGCTGCTTCTCGTAGAAGTCGTGGTTGCCCGAGTAGCTGGTCAGCACGCCGCCGTCGATCTCGATGATCCGCCCCACGATGCGGTTCAAAAACTCGCGGTCGTGTGAGGTCATCAAGAGCGCGCCCTCGTACCCCTTGAGAAAACCCTCGAGCCAAATCAGCGACTCGAGGTCGAGGTGGTTGGACGGCTCGTCGAGCAGCATCGCGTCCGGGCGCATGAGCAGAATGCGCGCCAGCGCGACCCGCATCTTCCAGCCCCCCGACAGCCGCGCGACGTCGCCGTCCATGACGTCCTGCGAGAACCCGAGCCCGTCGAGGATCTCGCGCGCCTTGGCCTCGAGCGCGTAGCCGCCGAGGTTGTCGAACCGCGCCTGCACCTCGCCGAACCGCGCCAGGAGCTTGTCCATCTCGTCGGCGCGTGTCGGATCGGCGAGCGCGTCCTCCAGGGTCTTGAGCTCGGCGGCGACCTCCGACACCGGCCCGGCGCCGGCCATGACCTCGGCGACCACGCTCCGCCCCGCCATCTCGCCCACGTCCTGGCTGAAGTACCCGATCGTCACCCCGCGCTCGACCGAGACCTGGCCTTCGTCGGGCGACTCCTCGCGCATGATCATCCGGAAGACGGTCGACTTGCCGGCGCCGTTCGGCCCCACGAGCCCGATCTTTTCGCCCCGGAACACCGCCGCCGAAGCGTCGACGAACAGGATCTGGGGCCCGTGCTGCTTGCTGATTTGGTCGAGGCGAATCACGCGAGCGAGCGTTTAACGCGGATCCGTCTTCGGATCCACCTTGGGCGCCACGGGCTTCGGCAGCTGCTGCCGCAGCCGGTCGATGAGCTCCGCGATGCTCATGTTGGCGAGCGCGTTCGCGAACGTCTTGCGGAAGTGGTTCACGAGGCTCACGGCTTCGATGCTGATGTCGACGATCGCGACGCCGTTCGGGCGGGGGCGGACGCGGTATTCGATGGGCACCCGATCGCGGCTGGAGGTGACCAGCGTCGTGCGCACCACGCTGTCGTCGCCCTCGCGCGACGAGCCGTCCACGGTGACCACCTCGGTGCCGCGGAAGCGGTCGATGTCGTCCATGTACTCCGCGGCCAGCACGTCCTTGAACACGTCGACGAACCGTGACCGCTCGGCCGCGTCCAGCTTGCGCCAGACGACGCCCAGGCTGCTGCGCGCCATCTCCGCCCAGTCGAACGACCGGTCTGCAATCGCGCGCAGGGCAGCGATGCGCCGCGCGCGCAGCGGCTTGCCCGCGAGCGACTTGTCCTTGAGCACCGCGAACACGTCGTCGACGGTCTTGCGGATCGCCGCCTCCGCCGCCGGGTCGCCCCCGGCCGGCGCAGCGGCGGCTGCCGGCCTCGAGCTCGTCAGCACGGCGAGCAGCAGCGTGGTCGGAACCGCGAGCTGTTTCATCGAGTCACCTCCTTGGGGTTGTCCACGTGCGCCAGGTAGAGCGTGTCGTCGTCGCGATCGAGTGTGCCCGCCGCCTTCGCGAGCGCCGCCATCCCGACGTTGTGGTCGAAGCGCGCCTTCATGATCGCGGTGCGCAGTGATACGTAGGCGCTCACCGCGTCCGAGACCTCGCGGATGTCGAGCAGCCCGACGCTGTAGTCGGCCGACGCCTGCACCATCCACTGCTTCGCCTTCTTCACCGCATCGCCCCCCTGCTCGAGGTCGCGGTCCGCGCGCCGGACGTCTTCGTAGGCTTTGCGCAGCTCGGCCGGGATCCCGGCCCCTGCCCACGCACCGAGCTGGCGCAGCGCTTCGGCATGTGCGCGTTGCTCGTCGGCGCGCGCCCGGGCCATCCCGCCCTGGAACTGCCAGCGCAGGCCGAGCAGCGCGCCCGGAATCACGTGGTTGAGAGGATCGACGACGAACCGGGACTGGATCCAGTCCCGGCCCGGCGTCAGCGCGACGTCCGCGAACCCCATCACGAACACATCGGGCATGCGGGCGGCGGCCTCCCCGCGCGCGAGCGCGTCGAGCGCCGCGCTGCCCTCACGGGTCGCGGCCAGCTCGGGGCGGTGCTGCGCCGCGAGCGCGAGCAGCGCCGCGAAGTCAGCGGGCAACAGCCCGACCGGGGCGAGCTCGTCTTCCGAGGTTTCGACGGCTTCGCCCGGCGGGAGCCCGAGGTACGCCGCGAGGCCTGCGCGCGCCTGCGCGACGCCGGCCTCGGCCTGGTGGAGCGCCATCGCGGTCACGCCGCGCGCCGCTTGCAACCGAAGGATGTCGCGATCGGAGACGTGCCCCGCGCCGCTCGCCAACTTGTCCTGGCTGGACCCGAGCGTGCTTTCGAGCCAGTGATCCAGCTCGTCGAAGTAGCGCTGGGCGTCGCGCGCGAGCAGCAGACCTTCGTAGATCTGCGCGACCTCGAACGCGACGTCGGCGCGTTGCATGCGGGTCTGCGCCTCCCGCGCGCGCTGCGCATGCATCGCCGCCTCCGCCCGCGTCGCGATCTTCCCGAACGTGTAGAGCGGCTGGATGACCGAGACGCTGCCGCCGATGACCGCCGACAGATCCCCGAGCGCGAGCCCGTGGTATTGGGCCTCGGCCGACTGCGCGGCCGTCCCCGGCACCAGCGTCGCCACCAGCGACGGGCCGATGCCCACGGTGACGTTCACGATCGGCATGCGCGCCGCGTCGACCTGCCGGCGTTGCGCGGCCGCCGCGGCCTCCTCCGCTCGGGCGGCGGCGATCCGAGGGTTGGTCGCGAGCGCGGCGCGCACCGCCCCGCGCCGATCGAGCGTCCGCGCGCGCGCCGCGGTCATCGGCGCCGTCGCCGCGACAAACGCCGCCAGCGCCACCCGCACGGCGGCGCGCCGCCGCGCGCTCACGGCGCGTCCGCCCTGCCCGCGGTCTTGTCCCCGAACGCGGCGCGGCCGATGAGGTCCGCCATGTTCAGCGCCGGCTCGGTGCGGCGGATGACATCGCCGTCGCCGAGATTGCCATCCGCGCTCCCGGGCACGAGCGCGACGAACGCGTCGCCGAGCAGGCCAGAGGTGGTCACCGACGCGATGGTGTCGTTCGGCAGCAGCAGCCGCCGGTCGAGCGCCAGCTCCACCTCGCCCATGTAGTCGGCGAGCCGGATCGCCTCCACCCGACCCACGGTCACGCCCGCCACCTTCACCGGCGCGCGCGGCTTGAGGGCGCCGACGTTCGAGAACCGCGCGCGCACGCGATACTCGTCGCGGCGTCCGAGATGCAGGCCGCCGATCGAGAGCGAGAGGTATCCGAGCGCCGCGAGCCCCAACACCACGAACGCGCCCGCCGCGATCTCCGATTTGCTGTAGTCGGTCAAGGTTTGCCCTCGCGGTTTCATCACTGGTAGAGCGCGGTGACGACGTAGTCGCCGCACAGGATTGCGACCGCGGTTTCGACCACGGTCCGGCTGGTCGCGCCGCCGACGCCCCGCGCGCCGCCCGTGGTGTGGAAGCCGCGAAACGCCGCGACCCCCGCGATGATGCCGCCGAACAGAGCTGCCTTGACGAGACCGATCGAGACGTCGCTCCACTCGACCGACGACCGCACGTTGGACATGAACGCGAGCCCGTCCAGCCGCAACGCCGAGATGCCGAACAGGTACGCCGCGCCGATACCCGCCAGCGAGAACATCGCGGTGAGCAGCGGCAGCGACAACAGCGACGCCAACAAACGCGGCACCGCGAGGTACTTGACGGGCTCGACCGCGAGCGACTTGAGCGCGTCGATCTGCTCGGTGACCGCCATGTTGCCGATGGTCGCCGCCATCGCCGAGCCCGCGCGCGCGGTCACCATGATGGCGGTCAGCACCGGCGCGAGCTCGCGCGTGAGGCTGAGCGCGACCAGCGACCCGACCAGATTTTCGCTGCCGAACCGGACCAGCACGTTGTGGCCCTGCAGCGCCAGCACGAGCCCCGTGAAGATCCCCGACAGGGCGACCACGCCCACCGACCGCGCACCCACGAACTCCAGCTGGACGATGGCCTCGATCGGCCGGAGCGGCCGCCGGAACACCCCGGCCGCCGTCGACTCGACGCACAGCGCCAGCCGTCCCGCATCCCCGATCGCGCGAAAGCTCCCGCCACCGAGCCGGCCCAGCAACGTTGTGACCATCGTCCGCGCGCTACCAAGCAAGCCGCGAACCAGCGGCGTCGTGCGCGCGGCCACGCGAACACCTCTACTTTCGCGTGGGGCCACGCACGGTGTGCGCGATCTGCGTCGCGCAGAGTGATCGCCGCGACGGACGCACTTCACACGAAGGCAGACGTGCGCCGGCGTTACTGGTTACTTTTCACGCGTTCGCGGCGTGGGGAGGTTCCCCCCCGGTCACCCGCCCTTCGGCTACGCCCGGCGTTTCGCGGGTTTCGGGCGGCGCAAACCTTGCACTACATTGACGACACACCCCGCCGAGGAGGACTCCATGATCGTCGCAGATCTGATGTCGCAAGACGTGCCCAGTTGCCGGATTGGCGACACGCTGAACCAAGCGGCGCAGCTCATGTGGGAATGCCGCTGCGGCGCCGTCGCGGTGCTGGACGACGGCCAGCGCGTCGTCGGCGTGCTCACCGACCGCGACGCGTGCATGGCCGCGTACACGCAGGGGGCGAGGATGTCCGACGTCCCGGTCTCGACAGCGATGTCGAGCTCGATCGTGGCGTGTGCACCGTCGGCGTCGATCGAGGAAGCCGAGAACCTGATGATGTCGCACGACGTTCGCCGGCTGGTCGTCGTCGATCCGGACGAGCGGCTGCTCGGGATGTTGTCGCTCGACGACATCGCCGCCGACGCGATCTCGCGCGACGGCCTGTCGGCCGCCGAGCTGCGGCGGATCGCGCTGACGGTCGGCGAGATCGCGCGCCACACCCGCGGACCCGCGCCCGAGCCAAACCCGGCGTTCACGGCGCTGCCGCAGAGCAGCTTCGACACCTTCGAGACCCCGCGCGCGCCGACCACGCCCACCACGTCATTCGGCAGTGCGAAGCCCGTCACGCCGACTGCGTCGCACCGGCGCGTCGGCAGCCCGCCCGCCGAGCGCCCGAAGTTCTGATCGGGTCGCCGCTCGGCGCCCCGCCCGACGTCTTCGCCCACGCGACCGCGGCGTCGAGATCGCTCATCACTTGCGCGTCCGGCAGCTTTCTACTTTCCGAACGTCAGTCCGAAGTCGATCTTGGATTCGCCGCTGCTGGCGGGGAATTTGAGGTCGCGGGTGGTGCGGATCATGCACATCTCGGTGTCGTCGCCGGAGAGGGTGGAGTGGACGACCTCGCCGAGGGTGACGCGACCGCGCGGGTCGACGGTCAGACGGAAGCTGGCTTTGCCCTTGGCGCCCGGGCTGCAGGCGCGCAGCTTCGAGTAGCCCGCGCGCACGACCTTCTCGGCGTCCACCTTCGCGAGCGTGCCCTCGACCTTGAAGCCGCCGCCTCCGGTCGGGGCGGGCGCCGGCGCCGGCTTCTTGGCGTGATGCACGGGCGGGCCACCCGCGTCGGAGGCGTCGGGCACGTCCGGGCCGGCGTCGCGGATCTCGGGCGGGGGCGGAGGGGCCGCCGGGACGCCGACGTCGGGAACCGCGGGCGGCGTGTCGCAACGACACCCGACCGACGCTCCGCCCGCCAACAGCCCCAGCAAGATGCCACCGACGATGTTGCCTCTCCGCGCTTCGAGACGCGTGTGCATTCGGGCATCCTATCGCAAACTCGGAACCCTCGAAGGGTTCCGAACCTCCCGCGATGAGCTCCGGCCGGCTAAGCCGGCCTGCGCTCCACGCGAACTCGGGACCCTCGAAGAGTTCCGAACCTCCCGCGATGAGCTCGGGCCGGCAAAGCCGGCCTGCGCTCCACGCGCTGCTGATATCTTCCCGCCGATGCCCACCTCTCCTCGCTTGCTCGTCGTCGCGTTCGCATTGACGTTCACATTCGCGGGCGCGGACGCGTGTACGCACGCGGCGCCGGCGCCCACCGCGACCCCCTCCGCCATGTCGGTCACGCCGATCGCCGTGGCCGCGCCCGACGTCGACGCGCTGGTCGCGCGCATGACGCTCGACGAGAAGATCGGACAGATGACACAGGTCGATCGCACTGCGCTCGGGTCGCCGCGCGATATCACCGAATTCTTTCTGGGCTCGATCCTGAACGGCGGCGACTCGCTGCCCGATCCCAACACGCCGGCGGCGTGGGCCGACATGATCGACGGGTTCGAGGCTGCCGCGCGCGCGACCCGGCTCGGCATTCCGATCCTCTACGGCACCGACGCCGTGCACGGGATCGGCGGCGTCAAGGGCGCGGTGGTCTTCCCGCACAACGTCGGGCTCGGGGCGACGCGCGACGCGGGGCTGGTCGAGAAGGTCGCGGGCATCACCGCGCTCGAGGTCGCGGGCGCGGGCGTGCACTGGACGTTCGCCCCCTGCATCGCGGTGCCGCGCGACGAGCGCTGGGGGCGCACGTACGAGGGGTTCGGCGAGACGCCCGCGCTGGCGGTCGCGCTGGCGCCCGCCGTCGTGCGCGGGCTGCAGGAGGCGGCCGCGCCCGTGCTCGCCTGCGCCAAACACTTCGTCGGCGACGGCGGCACCCACCTCGGCAAAGATCAGGGCGACACGCGCGTCGGCGAAGCCGAGCTGCGCGCGATCCATCTGCCCGGCTACGCGGCCGCGGTGCGCGCCGGCGTCGGATCGATCATGGTGTCGTACAGCAGCTGGAATGGGCTGCCGATGCACGCCAACCGGCGCCTCATCACCGACGTGCTCAAGGGCGAGTTCGGCTTCGCCGGGTTCGTGGTCACCGACTGGGAGGCGCTGAACAAGATGCCGGGCGACTACCCGCAACAGGTGGAGACCGGGATCAACGCCGGCATCGACATGGTCATGGTGCCGACGAACTTTCGCGACTTCATCACGACGATGAAAGACTTGGTCGCCGCCGGCCGCATCGAGACAGCGCGCATCGACGACGCCGTCCGCCGCATCCTGCGGCAGAAGGCGCGGTTCGGGCTGTGGGCACGGCCGTTCGCCGACCGGCGGCTGACCGCGCAGATCGGCTCCGCCACCCACCGCGCGGTCGCGCGCCAGGCGGTGCGCCAGAGCCTGGTGCTGCTCAAGAACCAGGGCGGCGTGTTGCCGCTCGCCAAGACCGCGCGGGTGAACGTCGCGGGCGCGAAGGCCAACGACATCGGCGCGCAGTGTGGTGGTTGGACGCTGAGCTGGCAGGGCAAGCGAGGGCCGGTCACCGACGGCACCACGCTGCTGGCGGGGATTCGCGGCCGCGCCGCGGCGCCGGCGCAGGTGACGTTCTCGGGCGACGACGTCGCGACGGCGACCGCCGCGCGCGCCGACGTTCACGTGGTGGTGATCGGCGAGGAGCCGTACGCCGAGGGCCGCGGCGATCGCCCGATCCCCGAGCTGACCAAGGCCGACGAGACGCTGGTCGCGGACCTCAAGGCGACCGGCAAGCCGGTCGTGATGGTGCTGCTGACCGGCCGGCCGCTGATCGTGAGCGCGGCGTTCGACCGCGCCGACGCAGTGGTGGTGGCGTGGCTGCCAGGCAGCGAGGGCGCCGGCGTCGCCGACGTCCTTTACGGCGACGCCAAGCCGACCGGCAAGCTGCCCCACAGCTGGCCGCGCGAGCTCACGCAGATCCCGATCAACGAAGGCGACGAGACGTACGCCCCGCTCTACCCGTACGGCTTCGGCTTGAGTTGGTAGCGTATCGCGTATCGCGTGCAGCGTAGCGCGGCTTTGCCGCGCGTAGCTCATCGCGGGGGGTGCGGGACCCTCCCAGGGTCCCGCGTCTAGCCGAATCGCACCGCGGCGCGGGCCTTGGCCTTGGCGGCCTCGACCTCGCGATCGCGGGGCGGTGCGTGCGACACGAGCGAGTCGATCAAGCGGCGCGCGACCTTGAACGAGTCGTCGATCGCGCGCTCGAACACGCGCTCGTTGTCGTGGGACGGGTGGGGAAACCCGCTCAGCTTGCGCACGAACTGCTCGCACGCGGCGCGGACTTCGGCGTCGGTGGCGGGGGGCGCGAAGTTGAACAGCGTCTTGATGTTGCGGCACATGCCGGAAAACTAGCACCCAAATGTCGTAGAATCCCCGGATGAACCGCAGCTCAGGTTCGCTTAGCTTCGTCCTGATTCTGGCCCTTTTGTCGATGTGGAGCGCGACCGCGCGTGCCCAGGGGACAGCGCCCGCGCCCGACCCATGGGTCACGCCGCATCCGACCGAATCGCCTCCGCAGGGCCCGCCGGGGCCCGTGCAGCCGCTGCCTCCGCCCTACGGGGCGCCCGCAGCCCCCGGCGGCTATGGCTATGGCCAGCCTTACGGTTTCAACCAGCGCTCGCTGTTCCTGTACGAGAACGACAAGAAGAACCCGGGCGTGGCGCTGCTGCTCAACTTCCTGATCATGGGCGCGGGCAGCATCTATGCCGATCACGTCGCAGGCGCGCTGATCGCCTGGGCTCTCGTGGTCGGCGGTGTCGTGGTGGTCGTGTGGGCGGCTGGCCCGGACCGTACCGACGGCGAGACCCAGCTGGGCGTCACCGGGGGCGTGCTCGCGTTGCTCAGCGGCGTCATCTACAGCTATGTCGACGCCTACCAGTCCGCTAAGGAGTACAACCGTACCCTGGCGCGACGGCTGGGACTGCCTGCCGACCTCGTGCTGGGGCCGGCGCCGATCCGGACCGGTGAGACGATCGCGTGGGGACCGGCGGTCACGCTGCGGTTCTGACGTGCGAGGGGCGGTGATCGCGCTCGGCGGCGCGGCGCTCGCGGCGGTGGTGGTGTTGCTCGTGTTCACCCGACGCGATCCGCGCTTGCTTGGGCCGCGTGCGGATGAACCGGCGGCGCTGCCGATCGCGCCGCCCGCGCTGCCACCCGGCGTCCGCTCGCGCGAGCCCGCGCCGCCCGCGGCCGCACCGCCGGTCGCCCCCGCACCGCCGGTCGCCCCCGCACCGCCGGTCGCCCCCGCACCGCCGGCGCCGTTAGCGCGGCTGCGGCCGAACCGCCCGGGCACGGCTGCGGGGGCGGTCCACATCGTGGGCGGCCCACCCCTCCAGGCCGCGCGCGAGAGAATGATGTCGAGGCTTGCCGACCCCGCCCTAGCCGAGGCGCGCGCGGCGACCGATCCGCGCGTCGCCCTGGCCGCCTACGATCGCTATCTCGCCGCGCACCCCGACGGAACCGCGCGCGAACAGGCGATGGCCGGGCGGGCGACGTCGCTCGAGGCGCTGGGCGAGCGGGCGCGGGCGGCGGCGGCATGGCGCGCCGTCACCGAGACGTATCCCGCATCAATGACCGCGCCCAACGCCCGCCGCCGCGCGATGGCCCTCGAACGCTGAGCCGCGCTGAGCCAAGCGGAAGCCCGGCACTCCCCGGACGGCGGCGGCAGTGGTACAACCTCCCCGGCATGGCCCGCATCCTGGTCGTCGAGGACGAGAAGGACCTGCAAGAGCTGGTCGCGTACAACTTCCGGCAGGCCGGCCACGCGGTGACGATCGTCGGCAGCGGCCGCGAGGCGCTCGCCGCGGTCCAGGAGCAGCGACCGGACATGGTGCTGCTCGACCTCATGTTGCCTGACGTCTCGGGCCTCGAGATCTGCCGCAAGCTGAAAGGCGACGCGGCGACGCGCGAGGTCCCCATCATCATGGTGACCGCGAAGGGCGACGAGGTGGATCGCGTGGTTGGCTTCGAGCTCGGGGCCGACGACTACGTCGTGAAGCCCTACAGCCTGCGCGAGCTCCTGCTGCGCGTCGACGCGGTCCTGCGCCGGACCGCCACGCCCGCGCCCGCTGGCGGCCAGGGGGTGCATTCGTTCGGCCGGCTGCGCGTGGATCGCGACGCGCACCGCGTGTGGGTGGACGACGAGGAGGTGACCCTGACCGCTCTCGAGCTGCGGCTCTTGTCGACGCTGCTCGAACGGCGCGGGCGCGTGCAATCGCGCTCGGCGCTGCTCGACGACGTCTGGGGCATGAGCGGCGACGTCACCACCCGCACCGTCGACACGCACGTCAAGCGCCTGCGCGAGAAGCTCGGCGCCGCGGGCGCGTACATCGAGACCGTGCGCGGCGTGGGTTACCGGTTCGCCCCCCACGCCGACCAAGGCGCCGGGGCCGGATCCGCGGACGACATCGACGAGCCATGAAGCTGAACATCCGCGGCAAGCTGTTCGCGGCATCGTTCGGCCTCATCGCTCTGTCGTTGCTGGTGGTGGAGATTTATCTCGGCCCGTCGATCGAAGCCAACCTCCTCGATCAGATCCGCGGCGATCTCTACGTCCGGCTCGCGCTGGTCGAACACGCGGCGCACGGCGTCGCCGATCTCGACCCCAGCCGATGGGACGCGCTCGCCGACGAGCTCGCGCCGAGCGCCCGCGGCCGGGTAACGTTCGTCGACACAACAGGGACCGTGATCGGTGATTCGGAGGTTCCGCTCACGGGGCTCGCGGCGGTCGAAAACCACCGCGGCCGGCCCGAGCTGGCCGCCGCGCTCGCGGGCAGCGCCGGGTCGTCGACGCGCTGGAGCGCCACCATCCACGAACGCCTGATGTACGCCGCCGTCCCGATGACGCTGCCGGGAGGCGCGCGGGGCGCCGCTCGGCTCGCGGTCCCGCTCGACCAGGTCACGGCCGCGGTCGGGCGCGTGCGCCACATCGTGTGGAGCGCGCTCGTGGTCGCGCTCGCCGTCGCGGTGCTCGCGTCCAGCATCATGGCCGAGATGTTGTCGCGCGCCCTCCGCCGCATGACCCAGGCGGCGCAGCGCCTGGCCGGCGGCGACCTGACCGTCCGCATGCGCGCCGCGGGCACCGACGAGGTGGCCGATCTCGGGCGAGCGCTCGACGCGATGGCGGGCAGCCTGGCGACGACGCTGACCACGCTGCGCGCGGAGCGCGATCTGCTGGGCGTCATTCTGGAGTCGATGCAGGAGGGCGTCCTGGTTCTCGATCAGGAGGACCGCGTGCTGCTCGTTAACCCGGCGCTGCGGGCGAAGCTGGAGCTGCCCCGCGACATCGAGGGGCGCGCGGCGCTGGAGCTGATCCGCAACGCCGATCTGCAGGCGCTGCTGGAAAAGGCGCAGTCCGCGCCCGGGCCGGTGACGGGCGAAATCGAGACCGGCACCTCGAAGCCGAAGCGCCTGCTGGTTCACGCGGCCGCCCTGCCCGCCGCCAAGGGCAAACCGCAGGGCTTGCTGGCGGTGTTCGTCGACGTCAGCGAGATCCGGCGCCTCGAGGGCCTGCGCAAGGACTTCGTCGCCAACGTGTCGCACGAGCTGCGAACGCCGATCACCGCGGTTCGCTCGGCGGTGGACACCTTGCGGCTCACGCTGACCGATGATCCGTCGTCGAGCGAGCGGTTCGTCGACATGATCGACCGCAACGCGCAGCGCCTGGGCGCACTGGTCGAGGATCTGCTCGACCTGTCGCGCATCGAATCCAAGAGCTACCGCCCCGACGCCAAGCCGGTGCCGCTGCGAACGGTCGCCGAGCAGGTGCTGACCATGCTGAAGCCGCGCATCGACGAAAAGCGCGTCGAGGTCAGCAACGAGATCAACCCCGACCTGCCCGCGGCGCGCGGCGACCGCGGCGCGCTCGAGCAGGTGTTCACCAACCTGCTCGACAACGCGATCAAGTACGGCGGCCAGGGCGCGCGGATCCGGATCGTCGCCATTCGCGCGGTTCGTGGCCTGCGCGTCGAGATCATCGACTCCGGGCCCGGCATCGAGGCGCGCCACCTGCCGCGACTGTTCGAACGTTTCTACCGCGTCGACAGCGGGCGCTCGCGCGACATGGGGGGCACCGGCCTCGGCCTGTCGATCGTCAAGCACCTGGTCGAGACGATGAACGGCGCCATCGGCGTCGACAGCACCCCCGGTGCCGGCAGCACGTTCTGGTTCACGCTGCCAGTCGCCGGAACGAACTGAATCGTCCCAGGATCGTCACCACCGCGCGCCGCCGGGTGACGCACGATCATGGCCAGGAGAGGACGACCATGTTCGATTTCGATGTGCAGGATGTGAGTAGTGAGAGAGCGGTCTTCGAAAAGCGCGACGATGAGCAGGGGACGTCGCTGCCGGTCGGACAGCTGACCCTGGACGTTCCCATCACCGACATCCCGCGCGGCCCCGCGGTGACGCTGGCGCCCGGCACCGCGGTCGCCAGCGCGCTGCAGGCGATGCGGGCGCGCCATCGCAGCGGCGTGGTGGTCGTGCAGAACCACCGTCCGGTGGGCGTGGTCACCGACCGCGACATCCTCGGGCGCCTGCGTGCTGAAGTCGAAGACCTGCGAATGGTTCCGCTGTCGGCGGTGATGACGCCCTGCCTGGAACCGCTGACCGACGCCGACACAGTCGGCTCCACGCTGCGAGCGATGTGCGCCCACCGCTTGTGGCACCAGCCGATCGTGTGCAGCCGGGGTCTGGTGCTGGGTGCTTTGGACATCATCGACATCTCGCTGTGGCTCCGCGATCAGATGACCGTGATGTCGGTGGACGCGCTGTTCGCCCACAACGCGTAGTCGTCGGCGCGCGTAAATTGGGCATCGTGCGGCCGGTGTGCCACGCTTGAAGCAGCATGAAGACCGTGCTGTTCGCGTGCGTTCACAACGCCGGGCGATCGCAGATGGCGGCGGCATTCTTCAACCGCCTCGCGACGCCCGACGAAGCGCGCGCGATCTCGGCGGGCACCATCCCCGCCGACGAGGTCCATCCCCAGGTGCTGACGGCGATGTGGGAGCTGGGCATCGACCTGTCGTCGGCGACGCCGAGCCTGCTGACCCAGGAGCTCGCCGACGGGGCCAGCCTGCTGGTCACGATGGGCTGTGGCGAAAGCTGTCCGGTCGTGCCCGACGCCCGCGTCATCGACTGGCCGCTCGCGGATCCGAGCGACCAGCCGCTGGATGCTGTGCGCGCCATTCGCGACGACATCCGGGCCCGCGTCAAGGCGCTCATCCGCGCCGAAGGCTGGGGCTCGCACGTGGGGGCGGATTGACAACCGCGCTCAGGCGACTGTGTGCGCGCGCGCGCGCCAGGCGCGCTCGCCCTCCTGGTCACCCAGGTTTTGCGAGCAGCGCTCGAGACGCTCGTAGATGTGGCTGCGTTCAGGGGGCGTCAGCGCCTCGCCGCAGGTCTCGAGGATGCTGCGTGACAGCTCCAGGCAATCGCGCCACTCGCCCCGCTGGAAGTGCAGCTCGGCGAATCCGTTCCGAATGCGAAATTGATCTCGGAGCAACACCCACTCGTGTGGCAGCCGGACCTCCACCGGCGCCGCCCGCCGTAGCACCGCGCCGATGCGCAGCAGGAGCTCACGGGTGCTGAATGGCTTGACCACGTAGTCGTCCGCGCCCAGCGCCAGCCCGTCGACGCGCGACTTCTCCCCGCTGCGCGCGGTTAGGAAGATGATCGGGAGGCGTTTGGTCTCGGGCGCGGACCGCAGGCGACGGCAAACCTCGACGCCGTCGATGTCCGGCAGCATCTGATCCAAGAGCACGAGATCGGGGCATGCCCGCGCCACCTCGGCCAGCGCGTCGACGCCCTTGGTCACGCCCACCGCATGGTGACCGGCCGCCATCAACGAAGCCTGCAACGACTCGTTGATATCGACATCGTCGTCCACGACCAACACGTTTGCCATTGCCCCTCAAAGTGTGCCACCCCAGGCACGACTTCATCGCAACGCCTCGGTAACGCTTCGAGGACACGCAGGAAACCTGACCCAGCGGAGCGGCCGTCTAGTCGCAGCTGTCGATCACAGGATCGTTACGCAAACGTCGTTGGACTGGCGCGGCATGTCCACGGGCATTTTGCCGGTCCAATCGCGCGATCGCGCCCACGTCGTCGGCGGCGGCAAACAGACCAACCGCGCGCGCTCGCGTGTCCGTTGCCAGAACGTAACGACGGCGCCTGAGCCACACCTGGCATATAGGCCGCCGGCAGATGTCCGAATCAACACAGTGTCGAGCCCGCGGCCTTTGGCGCGCGAGCGCGTGCGTCGCAATGTTGCTGGTGCCGATGCTGTCGGCGCCCGGGGGCGCACGCCGAGACGTCCGCCTACTGCCGCAAGGTGGACGCCCAGGTGGCCGGCGATCGCGCACTCCTACGCTGGCCGCGGTTGTTCGTCGAAGGGATTCGGTTCCCGAGCAGCCACCGCCTCGACCTCGGACCGACGGTGGGTGACAACCTGCAAGCGCGGGTGGGGTTCGCGTTCTCGCCGGTCGACTTCATCCGCAGCGAGCTCTTGCGCGGCGTTGGCGACGCCGACTACGCCAATCACGAGCTGTCGTCGAGCGTCGAGGACACCTTGGCGAGCGCCGACCACTACGCGACACGGCACGCACTGCGCATCCAGGCCGCGTATCTCAAAGGGCACCGCCCCGAGTGGCGGGCGCTGCAGGCGCGAGCGGCGGAACGGTTCGAGGCGCGCGTCATCACCCGCGTGGAGCTGCATGAGCTTCGCTGGCTCGCGGGCGCGCTGGACTGCAAGTTGGCCCAGGTTCACGGCCAGTCACGACGGCTCGAGAACGAGCCGCCGGCGGCGCTGTCGGCGTTGCTCCCCGCGCTGTCGGAGCGCACGCTGGCGGCCGCTGGCACGGTCGACCGAGCGGTGGCGCGGCTGCAGATGACCGACGCGTGGACGTTCAAGATCACGGGCGGCGTCATCCCGATGCCGGGCCGGCCGCTCGACTGGTACGGGTTCGCGGAGATCGGATACAGCCTGGGCGGGATCGCACACGACCGCGCGCGGACGACCGCCACCGTCGCGCACCTCGAACAACTGCGCAGCGAGCGCCGCGAGCTCCCGGCGAGGCTCGCCCGGATGCAGGCGGAGCTGGAGGCGCGCATCGCGGGCGCGAAAGAGGAGCTGGCGATCGTCGAGGAGCAGCTCGCCAACGCGGCCGGGGCCGAGCGGTCGCTCGACGGCGCGGAGGCTGCGGGCGCCGCGCACGCGCGCGACACGCTGGCGATAGAGCGGCTGACGGCCGAGGCCGATCGGGTTTTCCTGCGCGCGTTGCTCGACGAGTTGACCGCGCAGGTCGAGGGCAGCCGTGGCGCCTCGTGACGTGGTCGAGGGTGTCGATTTAGACGTCGACATCCTCAATGCCCCGCCGGCGCGCGCGGGCCCACAGCTGCTGCCCCCGCCCGCGCGGCCGCTCGGCGCCGGGCTGGGCGCGCGCGCGATCTCGCTGCTGGCCCTGGCCGCGCTCGTGGTGGGGATGCCTTACGGCGGGGCCGCCGCCTATCACGCGCTCAGCGATTCGTTCGTCGCGCCCCTCATCCTGTCGCCTGACAACGACCTCGTGATCCAGAGCAAGCTGAGCCTGGCGCGTGTGACGGCAGAGCGGCAGACTCTCGCGCTGCGGGTCGATCAGAACCGCGCCGGGGCAGAAGCGGCGCGGGTGGCGATCGCGCGGCTCGGGGAGCTGGAGCGGCAGGCGTCGCGCGCGCTCGACTGGTCACGCGCGATCACCGACCGGCAAGCGAAGGCGGGGGGCGGCGCGCTGGTGCACCTCGCGCGGCAACGGGCCGAGGTCGAAAGCATGCTGGGCGCCGAGGCGGCGGCCGGCCCGCCGAGGGCTGCGCCGGCGTGGCGCGGTCCGGGCGACCGCACGCCGTATCAGAGCTTCGCGAACGGCGCGATCGAGCTCCACCCCGAGACCGCTTCGCCCTGCAACGTGTTGCTCGTGCCCGGCGGCTGAACCGGCGGCGCTACTTGCGTCACTTCAGAAACTGGCACTCGTTGTAATACGGCTTCAGCGTCGACTGGGCGCCTCCACTCTGAAGATACGTGAACACCGCCATCCCGGCGGCGATGGCGCCGCGAAGCTCCCAGCGCGTGATGTTGTCGGCCTGAGCCTCCCCTGCTTCGCTATCCTCCAAAGTGCTCACATTCCAGAGCAGCTTGCCGCTCGCAATGAACGGCGCTGGGCAGGGGACTTGGCGGAGTGGGGCCCAATCGGGGTTGCTCGCGACCCAAACCTGGGCCTCGGAATTTGCGGGCGCGATGAAACAAGCCGGATAGGTGTTGTCCGGCTGAACGCCGGTCTGCACTTTCTTGTTGTGATCGAGAACCGGTGACCCGGTCGGATACGCGGGGTGCGTCTCATCGCCGTCCGCGTAATACATCGCCGTGAGCTGCAGGTATCGCTCCATTTTTTCCGGGTTGATAATTGAATACACGCGGACGACCGGTGGCGCGAAGTGGGCACACAGGTGAATCCACATCTCCTTGTCCCCATTCGATTCGATGAACGGCGTGAACTCGGGCGCCGCGTTGTAAGGCGGATAGTGATCGTCGAACCCGCCGTATTGCCGGAAGTAGAAGCCATTGGACTTGCTCGGATCGGGGAGAACGACCGAACACAGTCCCTTGGCAAGGTTCAACATGTTGGCGGAGGCCTGATTCGACGCCGGAAGGTATTGCAGGTTTCTCCGCCGCACCCCCAACACCCGGGTGGTCTCCACCTGGCGGATGATGTTTTGTGGGATGAGCTTCAGCGTGCCGCCCAGCGACATCCACGCCATGTACCGCGATCCCCACCCGAGCGCGTCTATGTTGGGCGTTCCGGGAACGACGAAAGTGCGCGCGAGGTTGGCGCCGGGCTGCATCGACGGCCCGAACAGACCCTCGCGGAAGTTCGCCGGTTGTGCCTCACCATTGGAGGAGGCGGCGAGAGCGTCGGCCTGGAGGCCGTGACCGTCGGCGTTGGCACCGTGGCAGTTGAAACAAATGTGCCGGTAAAGTGTCGCCCCGGGCGCGGACATGTAGACCGGCGCGGCGGCGTCGGGGTTGGCCTTGTCCATCCACGGCGGGCGCTTGCCGGTGAAGTCGGAAACTTTAGGTACCGACGCCAACTTTTGCGTGCACTCGGGCTTCGCCTCCCAGAGCCCGATCGGGATCTCCGCCTTAGCCCACGTTTGCAGCTCCGCGGTGAGCTGCGCTTCGTTGAGCGCCTGGGCCAGGATCTTTCGCGGCCGCGCGACCGAATCGAGAGAGATCCCGCCCGCCGGCAGTGACGTGTCGGGCGGCGAGCCCGGCGGCAGGATGTGGTCCCAGTCCGGCCGGCGCGGCGACCACGGCGGGGGCGCGTCGGTCGGGTCGTAGTTGAACCAGTGCCCGTGGTATGGAACGCCCAGCCTGGGAAGGTTGTCTTTGGGATGTTTTGGATCTTTGGTCGGCTCGCCGGCTTCGCCGTAAACGAAGCGGCGGGGGTCGGGAACGTATTCGGGCCCGACCTTGAGCGGGTCGAAGATGTCGGGGCTGAGGTCTTCCTCGCAATACTTGTAGCGAACGCTGGCGTGGTAGCTCGCCAAGCGCGCTTCCGCGTCGACAAGCGAGTCCGGGTAGGCGTAAATGCCGTCCTCGTTGAGGTCACCGGGTTTGACCTCGCGATAGGGTTGGAAGCTGTCGTCGTAGGTCCGGTCGCCCGGCTTAGACCCATCGAACGGGATCCAGCTCTCGATGATCTCGGGGAACTTGCGCGCCGCGGGCAAGCCCACCATCCAGTCGCCCATGATTCGGGGCGCGCGGCAGTCGAATCCTGCCGTGTTCATCGGCATGTGGGGGAAAGGAACGTAGTCGTCATAATAGAGGAAAGGCGTGTCGACGTTGCGATAGATCAAGCTGCGCCAGGGTGCGAGTATGAAGGTGGCCGAGGTCCCGCCCAGCTTTCGAGCGCCGCAGTATCCTCGAGTGTTCGGGCTGTCAGACGAACAACCTTCTGTTGGGAAGTACTTCGGGCTCCAGGTGAGCTCGGTGGTCTCGCCGGTACTGCCGTCCGTGGTAAGCAGCGAACCGTTGTCCATCCGATGCAAACCCGTCGTAGCCACCGGGTAGTCGTAGAGCGAGGGCGTGATGTATGGCATCGGGATGTCCCCGTTGGCGCCGCGGGCCCGAACCGGGCTCATCCTTTCGAAGGACATTTCGAACACGCCCCCGTCTTCGCGATCGGGAAGGAAGTTGAGCGCGGTCGTGAGCTCGGGTTTGGCGATGCTCGGCAATCCACGCGGGTTGTGGCAGTGGGCGCAGTTGCCGACCATGTAGGCCTGAGCCTTGAGCTCGGCGTCGGTTCGCGGTTTGCGCTTGCCCTGTGATTCTTCGAGCGGCACCACGTCCGACGGCGAGCTCATGCCGGTGATGACACCGTAGTCGATGAGTCGCTGCAATTGGCTGAGCTCGTCTTCGCCCGTGGGCTCGTAGGTGCCGCCGGTGTCGGATTCGCGTCGGGCGACCTGGATGGGAAAGAAACCGAGCACGAAGTTTTTGGTCGGGCTTCCCATGTGGCACTGCACGCAGCGAATTCGCCCCGGGATCGCATAGTGCTGCTGCAGGGTCGGGTTGCCGTCCAAGGCGCGATCGAGGGCCAGCTTCAGCTGTCCCTGGAAATCCGCCCCCGGGGCGACGCTGTCGACCACCTCCTGATAGGCGAGCTCGTCGGTGATGTAGGCCCTAATCTGATCGGCATGTACGGTCCCGTCGCGGTAGGTGAGGTTCGCGAGCAGCGCGGTGGTCTCGTCTTCGCTCCAGATGTAGGTCCCAAACAGCGCGGTCTGAACCGCGCCTTCCGGGCCGTCTTGATCGGGGCGCGCGACGATGAGGCGGGTCTCCATTTTTCGGTTGCGCAGGTGGCCGGTGCGATCGACGACCTTGCGGAAGAACGTCTTGTAGAAACGGGTGTTGGGCGGGATGTCGAAGCTCTGCTTCTGCTTGTCGAACTTCACGCTCTGGCCTTTGGGCACCCGGATATGACGAAGTTTGCCCGAGCCCGCCGACCACAACGGATAAGTCGGCGCGTAGGCGATCACGCCGGTTTCGGCCAGAACTTGCGAGTCGAAGCTGGTGAGATCGGTCTCGGACAGACTTTGCGGCAGCGACGTCGCGCCGGCAAAGCTCTCGTCCATCGATTCCATCATCCCGGACGGAGTGTTTGCGTATTCCTCGGGACTGGGCACGCAGTTGCCCAGATTGGTCATGGCCGACGCAAGCTCGGGCGTGAACATGTAACCCGACGACGTGTTGGCGCCGATCGCCGCGGCGTCGACGGTGAACATCGTCTTCGGCCGTCCCTGCTCGAGCCACCCCTCGAGATAAGCCACGAGCAACACGACCGGATCGCCGGGCGGGCGATCGGCGAACGCCTTGCCCCCGGGAGCGGGCGGCATGTACTTTTTGGGATCGTTCGACTTGACCGGCACCAGCCAGGTCTCGTCGAACGCGGTCGCAAAGCTCGCCTCGTCCACGTGTCGGCCGCCGTTGCTTTGAGCGACGTGACAATCGCCGCAAATGGCGCGGAACCTGGCGAACAGATCGGACGTTTGCACGGCCAACGTCTCGGGCGGCGCGGCGCCAGCCAATCCGATCAGATCGGAACGGGGAGAAAGATCTTCGGACGCCCGCGCGATCGGACACGGAGCGCCGGTCCCGGTCGGCGTGCCCGCGTCCGGGCCGAACGAGCCGCCGCGCGGGGACTCTCTTAAGCCGCCACCGCAGGAGACCGAGGCGACAACAGCCACGGCGGCTGCCGCGATGATCAGCGCTGGCTTCATGACCTTTCTGCCCGACACTCCGCGAAAGAACTCGCGCCGGAATATAGAGAAGCGGATCTGACCGGTCAATCGACGCGCACGCGGTGTTCGAATTCCGGAGACCAGACTGAATGACGTGTGATCTCGTTTGATTGAGCGCCAATTCACGCCGGCGATCGGTCCGTCGACGAAGCCGACGCTGAATTGTAACCAAGCGCCGAAACGGCTTGCTGATAAGAAGCCGCATGCTCACGACACACGGGCGCAGGAGTGCGAGGTTGGGAACCCTGGTCGCGATGGCTTTGGCGCTGGCCGCGCCAGCCGCCGACGCGCGCGCTGAGAGCGCGCGCGGTCTGCCCCCAGGTGTGGGTCCAGTCCCGCCCGAGCGCGGCGAAGATGGGCAGCTGTCGAGCAAGTACAAGATCGACGACGCCAATCCCGAGGCCAGCGTTCCCTCGGACGTCGAGAGGAACAAGAATCCGCTCGAGTTCGGCTACCTCATCCAGGACCTGGTCGCGCGCGGCGAGGCGGCGCACAAGGACAAGAACTATGGCGCCGAAGTGAGGTACTACCGTGCGGTCGCCAAAGCGGTGCCCGACGCCGCGCGGAGCTGGAGCCTGCTGTGCGAGGCGTATCGATTGATCAACGAGCGCGCGAAGGCCGCACAATCCTGCAAGTACGCGACCGAGCGCGAGGGCGCACAGCTCAAGGACTTCGTGCTTTACGTGAGCCTGATGTTGGAGAAGCGCGAGCCGCTGACCCCCGAAGAAGAAGCCGACCTCCGGGGTGTCGTCGCACACTTCCAGACCCCGAGCTGAACCTCGCCGCCGCCGACCTCGGCTGCCGCGTCGGCGTACACCTGCGTGACGCCAAGATCCTCGAGGGTTGCACGACGACACTCGCCAAGGCCGCGCCCATGGATCCCAAGACCATCATCTACCAATGGAACCTCGCCGTGCAGCAGGGGCGGAGCGCGGATGCGGTCAAGCTGCTGGATCAAGCCAAGATGGTCGGCGTCCCGGCGGACAACCTCGAGCGGATGGCGAAGTTCACGCCCGGCGCGTCGCAACGGGCGCGCGTGATCCTGCTCGCGCTGGTCGCCGCCTTGCTGTTGGGCGGCGTCGCGAGCGTGCTCGTCCTCCGCAGGCGCCGCGCGCTGGCCGCGAACTAGGGCCGGACTCGGCTAGCCGCTCTCGCGCGAAGCGCGAGTTTGCGGCTATTTGTGCGACAGTCTCCTAACGCGCCTCCGGCGCTCGCGGGGGGCTGCGGCAGCCCCCCACGGACCCCCCACAGATGTCTGCTGAGGTAACCCGCGCGAGCGAAGCTCGCGCTCCCGGTACTTGGACCCGGTCGGCGACGCTCCCTCTGGCACTCCGGCAAAAACAATCTCCCTCCCGCGCAGCGGGGTGGGGGTCGGGGTGAGAGTCGAGGCACATAGGCGAACGGCGTGAGGGAATGCCCCACGCCGCTCGAGTCCGGCATTATGGCGTTGCTGAGGCGCTCAAATGCCGAACGTCGAGACGTTACTTCGCGACCACGTCACCCTCCAAGTCGATTGCATCGACCGGCTGTACTTGAACGGCTACGTGCCGACCCTGCAGAGGCCGGGCAACCTCTGGTGGTTCTTCAAGGAGCACCGTAGGTGCCCCATCTTCTCGCCGATGCTGCTCAAGAAGATGGTCGACACCTTCCTCGCAGACATCGCCGCTTTCGCCGACCGCAATCGCATTCCCGTCGTCCACTTCGCTAAACACCAGCGCAAGGAGGAGGTCGCTCGCCAGTACCTCCGTCGGTTTCGTCACCCTGAAGGCGTCGTTATGATCGGCGTCGCTCAGGAGATGGTTCCCGGTTTCCGCATCGTTCAGACCCAGCGTCGTCCCCGGCAGCGAGCACCGCGCAAAGGCCCGGCGCCGAACTTCTCGATCTATCGGGGCTCCGTCCACGTCAACCAGTACCACTTCTACATTCTTGACCGCGACTTCGGCCTCACCTTCATCAAGTTCTCCTCTTACATGCCCTTCGGCGTCAGGGTCTGGGTCAACGGCCACGAGTGGGCCAAACGCCAGCTGGAGCGCCGGCGCGTTCGCTACCAGGGACTCGACAACGGATTCCTCGCCTGCGACGACCCGAAGGCTCTCCAGGGTGTCTGCGATTCCTTCAGCGCCGATCACGTGGACGCCTTCTTCCGCAAGTGGCTCGCCCGTCTGCCACACCCGTTCACCCGCGAGGACCGCGAGGCCGGCTTCCACTATCAGCTCTCGATGCTGCAAATGGAAGTCAGCCTCACCCAGGTTTTTGACCGTCCCCAGCATGGACGCCAATTCTTCGAGGAGGTCATCCGCGATAACCTCGATCTCGGCCGACCCGATCGCGTCCAACTTCTTTTTCAGCGTCAGGTCAGGAGAAATACTCCCGGCCTCCGTCGGACCCAGGTCATCACCAGCGGGGTCGAGCCCTCCATCCGCTTCGATTACAAGCGCACCCGGGTCAAACAGTACTTCAAGCTCGAGCGCGCGTTGCGCACGGAGACCACATTCAACGATAGCTACGACTTCGGCATCGGCCGCAACCTGCGGAACCTTTCCCGCCTACGGACCATCGGCCGTCACGTCAACCATCGCCTGCTGACTCTCGAGCGCGTCGCCCAAAACTGCGCGATCGCCTCCCAGACCGTCGAGCGCATCGTGCTTCCGACGGTGGACGAGGGCCAGCGTGCTCCGGCACTACGCTGGGGCGATCCCCGCACCACGGCCCTGCTCTCGGCCCTGTGCGGTTTCATCCTCGCGCCCGAGGGCTTCACCAACCGCTCCCTTCGTGATCGCGTCGGGGCCCTGCACGACCCTGGTCCCCGGGGCTACACACAGGCACGGATGACCTACGACCTGCGCCGACTCCGCCTCAAGGGTCTTGTCACACGGCTGCCCAAGAGGAACCGCTATGTCCTCACCCCGCTCGGTCGCCGCGTCGCCCTCTTCATGACAAAATCGTTCGTCCGCATCGTCAGGCCCGTGCTCCACCGCGTCGACCCCGAGCTCCCCGCCGACTCCACCGACGATCTGCGCCAGGCCTGGCTCGCTTGCGACAGATCCCTCAACGCCGCTATCGCCCAAGCCCACCTGGCAGCTTGAGAACTTGCCTCAAACGTCACGGTCTGGGACAAGCAAGTCGACTAGGCTAGTCCCCCGGATCTTTGGTTAGTCGACAAAGTCACGACCCGCGGTGCGCGACGAGAGCCCGCGTTGCGAAGCGGGCGATTGATTCGAGGATTTCGTCGGCATTCTTCGTCCACTTGAAGGGCTTCGGCTCGTCGT
>WNGA01001206.1_pt1 | contig 39800 bp, 30 predicted proteins | sample 5400061 | NCBI WGS metagenome assembly WNGA01 (sample SAMN13153366, study PRJNA577476) | soil metagenome | isolation source: 100 cm soil or saprolite under grassland replicate 2 | place: USA:California | collected 2016-06-15 | reverse complement strand
GGAGGCCGTGTCGCTGGCGCCCCCGATTTTGCGCAGCGGCCGGAGCCCGGCGAATACGCTCAGCACATCTTCGCGTCGCGGATCCTTGCTCAAGTAACGGGCAGCGTGCGTGAGCAGGAATTCGATTTCCTCGGCCAGCGGACGCGGCTCGAGGTCGGCTTGCGTCACCGGCGTGTCGGTCGTGCCGATCAACGCGCGGTCGTGCCACGGGATCGCGAAGAGCACCCGGCCGTCATCGGTCTTGGGGACCATGATCGCGCTGTCGCCGGGCAGGAACGACTTGGGCAACACGAGATGAACGCCCTGGCTCGGCGAAAGCAGCGGCTCGGCTTCCGCCTCGTCAAGCTTCCGCACGGCGTCGGCGAAAACTCCGGTCGCATTGATGACGACGCGCGCGGAGACGTTGAACTCGCGCCCCATCTCGGCGTCGTGCGCCACGATGCCGCGAACCAGGCCCTGGCGCTTCACCAGGGCGACGACGGGCGCGTAGTTCAGCAGCGTCGCGCCCTGGTCGGCGGCAGTCTGCGCCAGCGTAATGGCCAGCCGGGCGTCGTCGAACTGGCCGTCGAAATAAATGATACCGCCGTGCAGGCCTTCGGGTTCGAGCGTCGGGATGCGCCGGAGCGTCTCGTCGCGCGAAAGATGCTGCGAAGGGCCGAGCCCGAGCTTGCCGGCGAGCAAATCGTAAATCTTCAATCCCACTCCGTAGAACGGCGCCTCCCACCAGGTGTAGTTCGGCACGATGAACGAGAGGTGGCTGACCAGGTGCGGGGCGTTTTGCGTGAGCAGGCCCCGCTCGCGAAGCGCTTCGAGCACCAGCCCCACGTTGCCTTGCTGGAGGTAGCGAACGCCGCCGTGAATCAACTTCGTGCTGCGGCTCGAGGTGCCCTTGGCGAAGTCGTGCTGCTCGAGCAGAATTGTTTTGAAGCCCCGCGACGCCGCATCGACCGCGATGCCCAATCCCGTCGCGCCGCCACCGATGATGGCGATGTCCCACGACGCGCGCCGCTCCGTGGCGGCGGCCAGCATGTCGGGGCGGTTCAATCTACTCCTTCTCCGCCCATGCCTTCGCCCGCTCGACAGCCTTGGCCCAGGTCGTTCGCAGCTTCATTCGTTCCCCCGCGCTCATCTTCGGCTCGAAGCGTTTGTCGACGGCCCATTGCGCGGCAATCTCGTCCAGGTTTTTCCAGAATCCGACCGCCAGGCCCGCCAGATACGCCGCCCCGAGCGCCGTGGTCTCGGCGACTTTCGGCCGGACGACCGGCACGCCAAGCACGTCGGACTGGAACTGCATGAGCAAGTCGTTAACGCACGCGCCGCCGTCCACGCGCAACTCCTTCAGCGGCGTCGCCGAGTCGGATTCCATTGCCGCGACGAGGTCGGCCGATTGGAACGCCATGCTCTCCAACGTGGCCCGCGCGATGTGGCCGGCGGTCGTGCCACGAGTCAGCCCGACGATCGCGCCGCGCGCGTAGGGATCCCAATGCGGCGCGCCGAGCCCCGCGAAGGCCGGCACGAGGCAGACTCCGCCGTTATCCGGCACGGTGGCGGCCAGCGCCTGAACGTCGCTCGAAGATTTAATGATCCCGAGCCCGTCGCGCAGCCATTGCACCGCCGCGCCAGCGATGAAAACGCTTCCCTCAAGGGCGTACTCCGTGCGCTCGCCGAGACGCCAGGCGACGGTCGTGAGCATCTTGTTCTTCGACTCGACCGCCGTCGCTCCGGTGTGCATGAGCATGAAGCAGCCGGTTCCGTAGGTGTTCTTCACCATGCCGGGCCGGGTGCAGACCTGGCCGAAAAGGGCGGCCTGCTGATCGCCCGCGATGCCGGCAATCGGAACACGGGCCAGTTCGCCGACGGCCTCGCCGCAGACTCCGCTCGAAGGGCAGAGCGCCGGCATCGCGGTGCCCGGCACGCCGAAGAGTCCCAGCAACGAATCGTCCCAGGCGCCGGTGTGGATGTTGAAGAGCATCGTGCGGGAAGCGTTGCTGGGGTCTGTGACGTGGCGCCGGCCGCCGGTGAGCTTCCAGATCAGCCATGAGTCCACGGTGCCGAAGGCCAGATTTCCCACCGCCGCCGCCTCCTGGGCTGCGGGGACGTTGCGCAGGATCCAGCGCAGCTTGCTGCCGGAAAAGTAGGCGTCGACGACCAGCCCCGTTTTCTTCTGGATGCCCGGTTCGTGGCCTTCGCGTTTGAGTTCGTCGCAAAACGGCGCGGTGCGGCGATCCTGCCAGACGATCGCGTTGGAGAGCGGCTGGCCGGTGCGGCGGTCCCAGACGAGGGTGGTTTCGCGCTGGTTGGTGATGCCGATGGCCGCGAGGTCGGAAGGCTTGAGCTTCGCGCTGGCGAGCGCTTCGAGAGCGGTGTCGAGCTGAGTGGACCAAATCTCGTCGGGATCGTGCTCGACCCAGCCGGGCTGCGGGAACATCTGGCGGAACTCCTTCTGGGCGGATGCGACCACCGCGCCGGATTGATCGAAGAGAATCGATCGGGAACTCGTGGTGCCCTGGTCCAGGGCGAGTATGCATTTCATGCGTTGGCTGTTTTGTCCCCGCGTGCTCCCGCGGGAGCGCAACCGGGACGGCGTCGGCCGTCTTATAGCGGCTGGCATGGGCTTCGGGCAATGGCGAGTTCATGCCACCGTGGAGGAGCGGCTTCCTGGCTGAAAATGTTGAGCGGGGCTGCACCGATTACGGACCGCCAGCCGGCGTGCTCGAACGTGCTATCAGCGAAGGGGTCGTTGGCCGCAAACTCGGAACGATGCCGCAGTGGATTTCCCTAGCAGCCCGCTCAAAAACTGTAGCGGCGCTCTATGAGCGCCGAAGAAACCGGTCATTCTGGCCCGATTTCGGCGGTCACAGACCGCCGCTACAACCCGACCTGGAGTTTTTGAACGGGCTGCTAGCCCCAGCACCACTCTACGGCGGCACGAGACCGACGATATTTTACGGGGCATCCTTCCCTTTGAACAACTCGCGGGCCATCTTCATGCCAAGCTTCTGCATATTGAGCTGGCTCTCCTGGAACTCGCCGTACTCCTTGAGTTGCTCGGGCGTCAGCACCCCGCCGGCGCGCGCCAGCACGCGTTTGTTCAGGTCTTCCTGCCATTGCATCTGTTTGTCGAACAGCTCGGTGTTGAGAACTTTCTGGAGGTTTTCAGCCGTCTTGCCCGGGTCCTCGTCGAAGACGGGGGGAATCTTGGCCCGCTCTTCCTTGATGAGGTCGACGAGCCGTTGCATCTGGTCGTCGCGCAGCTCGGTTTGGGTGCCGGCCGACTCCTGTTGAAACTGGTTCAGGACCATCCGCTCGGCGAGAGTCTTCTGGTAGTCTTCGTATTGCGTGTACTTTTCGTCGCCGAGCAGCGCCTTGATTTGCGCCTGGGTCGCCTTTTGCTTTTCGGCGAGGGTGTTGACCGCGTTGGTCCGGGCGGCGTCCTCTCCCTTGAACAAGTCCCCTGTGCTTTCGACACCGGACATCTGCGCATCGAGGAGAAGTTCAGTCAGCTTCTTCTGTTGCTCGGCGGGGAGGTTCAGTTCCTTGAAGAGCGAGCCGTACATCGTCTTCATCATGCTCTTCTGTTGGGAGCGTACCATTTCCTTCATCGCCGGGTCGTTCATCATCTTTTGGAACATCTCACCCATGCCCTGGCCGCCGCCGAGGGCGCCGGATGCACCATCCCCGGCAGAGTTGGTGCTCGACTTCATCTGTTTCACCAGCGCGGCGACGTTGCTGGCCTGCTTGGCTTCGGATTGGCGGAGGTTTTGCGCCAGTTCGGCCAATTCCCTGTTTTGTTTCTCGGCGCGGCTGCGGTCGCGCTCGGCTTCGTTAAGGCGCTCGGCGGTGGCGGCGCGGGCGGCGGCTTCCGCGGCGGCCACTTCGACGGCAACGGCATGATCACGCTGGCGTTTTGCGTTGGACAGGAACAGAAGGACGACACACGCCGCGCCCAGCACAACAGCCGCGGCGGCGGAGAGAAAAAGTGTGATTTTGCGGTTCATGGCTTGTAATCGGCTTGGGCCGGCCACGCACAGCGCGCAGGACCGGTTCCGGCTCAACTTCCTACAGAAGGAAATTGCGTCGAAGGTTACACGGAATCCGCTCCGGCCTTCACGGAAGCCGGCTGACCCGTTCGGTCCAACGTCCCGCTGGCCGTGGCGATACCCAACAGGATGACAATCCCGCCCGCAACTTGAAGCAAGCCCAAACCTTCCCCCAAAACCGCCCAGGCCAGCGCCGCCGCGACCACCGGCTGCCACAGCAAACTCACCGCCGAAAACGAGGCGGGCAGGTGCCCCAGCCCGTAGCCAATGAGGCATTGACCCGCGACATGGCAAATCAGTGCCAGCGCCGCCAGCATCAGCCATCCGTGGGCGCTCGCCGGCAGCAGCTTCTCCCCGGACAACCAGCCCACCAGCGCGAAGCACGGCCCGGACACCAGCCCCGACCACGCCATGATCGTCGCGATCGAGTAACGGCGCCGAAGCAATTTCACGCTCAACAAATAGCCCGCGTAGAAAAGCGCGGTGAATACCGAGAGCGCGTCGCCCCACAAGTGTTGCCGCTCAACCTGGAAGCTTCTCCCGACGAGCATCACGGCGCCGGCCAGCGCGAGCGTCATGCCGAGCAGAAACATCGGCGTGAGGCGCTCGTGCAGGAACCACCACGCCGCCACTGTGACGAAGACGGGCGCGAGATTCGTCAGCAACGTCGAATTGGTGACCGTGGTGAGGTGCAGCGACCAGTGCCAGAGCGCTAGATCGGCGACGAAGAACAGGCCTGCGACCGCGAGGCCGCCGAACTCCCGCGCGCTGGCCGGTTGGCGGGAAGGATTCGCGCCGCGCTGCTCCAGCCGCCACCAGACCCAGAGAAATGGCAATGCCAGCAGCACCCGATACGCCGCGGTCGTGCTCGGGCCGACCTCGCTGAGGCGCACGAACAGAGGCGCGAAACCGATGGCCGTCGCGCCCGCGAACACGGCGGCGAATGCAAGGCGTAGGGAGTGTCGCGAGACGACGGCCATGGCCAATCAGTAGTCAGTTATCAGTATGCAGTATTCAGTAATCAGTGTTTAGGCGGCACAGCGTGCCGATGCGGCTCGCATCAAAGTAGGGCAGGCGTCTCGCCTGCCCGCGCCGAGCGTAGCGAGGCGCATGAGGCAATAGCCGCTTGGCTCGCGCTGACGCGCTCGCGGGGCAGGCGAGACGCCTGCCCTACCTTCCAAGCAGCTCCAGCACTGCCAATGTCATCGCGGTCACGCCGGTCTTGATCGTCGGCTCGGGCACCGGGCGGTAGAGGTTCGAGTGCAACGAAGGCAGCGGCTTGCCGGTCCGCTCGCTCTCGGCAACGCGCTCGGGCTCGACCGACCCGAGCCAGAAAAGGCAGACGGGGATCTTGTCCGGCGTGCGGCCGTATTCCGAGAAATCTTCCCCGCCCATGCGGGGCCGGGGCGCGAGGACATTCGCTTCGCCGAATCCGCGGGTAAACGCGACGCGCAGTTTGCGGGCCAGCTCCGGGTTGTTGAAACAGGCGGGCGTGAATTCCCCATCCAGCACCGTCACGACCGGCAGGCGGTTTTCTGGCACACCGGCGGAGAGCGCCTGACCGCGGGCGATGCGGCGGATGGCATCGAGCGTTTGCGTGCGCACGTCGTCGGTGAACGAGCGCACGGTGATTTGAAGCTTCACGTCGTCGGGGATGATGTTGTGCTTGGTCCCGCCGTGGATGGAGCCGACGGTGACCACCGCCGAGTCGAGCGGGTCCTTCTCGCGGCTGACGATGGTTTGCAACGCCATCACGGTCTGCGCGGCGAGCACGATTGGATCTTTCGTCTTGTGCGGCCAGGCGCCGTGTCCGCCCGCGCCGCGAATCGTGACGTCCACGGAATCGACGTTGGCCAGCACGTATCCCTCGACCACGCCCACGCTCCCCGCCGCCATGTCCGCGCTGACGTGCAGCGCCAGACAGGCCGACGGTTTTGGAAAGCGTGTGAACAGGCCGCCCGCCAGCATCGCCCGGGCGCCCGCGCCGCGTTCCTCCGCCGGCTGGCCGATGAAGACGACGGTGCCGCTCCAGCCATCCCTGAGCTGGCTGAGCAGCCGCGCCGCTCCGACGAGCGAAGTCATGTGGATGTCATGCCCGCAGGCGTGCATGACGCTGACCTCCGCGCCGGTTTCGTTCGTCGTTCGGACGCGGCTGGCGTAGGGCAGACCGGTTTCCTCCTTCACCGGCAAGGCATCGAGATCGGTCCGTACGAGCACGGTCGGGCCGGCGCCGTTGCGAAACACGCCCACCAACCCGTGGCCGCCTACCCGCGGGGTGACGTCGATGCCGAGCTTCTGTAACTCGGCGGCCACGCGCGCCGCGGTTTTCTCTTCGTGGAAGGAAAGCTCGGGGCTGGCGTGCAATTCGCGGTAGAGTTGTTCGAGCGCGGGGAATTCGCGGTTCACCCCGTCGCGCAACGCTGCGCGCGGGTCCTCGGCGGCGACTGCCGCAAACAGAGCTGTCAATAGCAGTACCGCGGCTATGGAGTGCGGAGGCAAGCGCAGCGCGACTCCGCTTTGGCTCGCCATGTCCGTTGGAGAAAAGAAGCCAAAGCGCCGTCGCCGCTGCGCTCTGCCGGCGCACTCCATATCGAGCGCAACTCGGTTCGGGGACGCACGGGGCGTGCTTGTTCCGGGAGTTTTCTCCCGGGACCTCACGGTCGCAGCTACGGTATTCGGCTGCTCCAGTGCATTGGGTTTTGTTTTCTTCTTCTGTTGCATGGGATTCCCGGGTCAAGGGGTTTGCTTGAGGCCAAGGTGTTCGTCCAGCAGTTTGATCAATCCTTCGCGCGTGTACGCGCCCTCGGCGACGGTGTTGCCAATAATCAACTGCGGCATGGCCCCGCGTTGCTGACGATAGGCGATCTCGTAAATAGCGACGTCGAATTGAATTTGTTCCGCCACCCACGGGTCACGCAATGCCTGGGCCAGGACGTTGGTGCCGACGAGCCCGGCGGCTCGCGCCACGACTTGAGCCATCGGCGGCGGCCGTTCGCCGGTGAACAACCACTCATCGAACTCGTGATGCTTCGCGCGATCCGCGCGGAAGACCGCCAGGGCGATATGGGCGTACACGCAGGCGTTCGAGTGATCGGGATGCGTGTGCGTGACGGTGTGATTGCACTTCGGGTCGAGCGGCATCGGCAGGCTGATGATCGAGAGCCGATCCTTGAAAGCGCTCTGCACTTCGGTCAACACCGGGTGCATCAGCCGGCAGTGGTAGCAGGTGTAGTCGAACAGGCTGACGATCGCGTGCGCGTTGGTCTCCGAGCCGAGCAGCGGCACGTCCGTCAGATCCATCGCGACCATGCCGCCGTAAGTTTTGAACGGCCGCCGCATCGCGTGCACCGGCTTCCTGCCCGGCGTGAAGACCTGGAGGGGCGCGGTGTTGGTCGGAAGCGCAGGCGGGACATTGGTCGCGCTGGTGGCCAGGACGTTTGTCCCGGGCATCGGCAACGCGTTGTTCGAGGAGGCGTTCTGCAAGTTCGAAATGGAAGCGGACGCCAGGTTTGTCTTCGCGCTCGCAACCGCCTGGGCTTGCGCAGCGAGAACGGCCTGGGCGTTGCTTGCCACGGCGAAGTCGCGCGTCTCCCGGCCGGTCTTCGGAGTGTGGACGATTTGCCCGAGGAACAAGACGGCCAGAACGGTCGCGGCCGCATAGCCAGCTCTTGCGAACAACCCCTCGGCCGCCCCGCCCGGCCGCCCCGCCGGCGCCAGCAGCAGCAAGGCCGCGGCAATGCCCGCGGCGTGCGCCGTCATGCAGTGCAGGCACACGCCCACCTTCGTCAGTTGCAACGAGACGAACCAGATTCCCGCGCCCAGGATCAGCATCGAACCGAACGTGACCGCCAGCCACCCGCGGCGCAATTTTTCCGGCGAGCGGCTGTGCAACTGGAATGTCCCCCACAGTGCCAGCGCATCCACGGCCACGGCGAACATGCTCACCGGGATGCCGAACCACCTCGCCCACTTGCTGTGCAACACCCGGTCACACGCCGAATCCGCCCCGCAGCCGATGGGCGTGTCGTGCGTGAAGGCCATCCATGCGAGCATGGCCGATTCCGCCAGCGCCAGAAGGAGGCACAGCCGCGCGAGGTTCAGCACCGCCGAGCGCGGGGGGAGCCGCGCCGGCTCCGGCTCTTGCGACGGCGTTGCGGCGACGGACGCGGGCGCGGGCGGAGTGCTATTCAGTCTCGCGGCGGCCTTTTTCGATTTGCGCGACATGGATTAACGGAACGCCAGGCAACTGGCGCGGACGAATTAACCGGTTTGGCTTCCGGCGAATCAATCCCCATTTAGGTCGCGGTCCGCAAATTATGCGCAAATCGAATGCTGAACCCCGGAACCATCATCCCGGAGGGATGCTTGACAATAGCCCGGCGTTTCAACGCCGGGACTCCGTCGTCAGTTGTATCAGTAGTCCCGAAGGGACGGCTGAGGGGAAGTATTTTGGGCACGAGTTCAGCCGTCCCTTCGGGACGTGACCCTGTTTGCCGCTGAATCCAGCGTCAAAACGCTGGGCTATTCTCAGGATGACCCTGCGGGACGAAGCCGTTGGCGCAGCCCGTGAATTTCCAAGGAGTATTGGTACAAAGGGGGTGAGACCTATCGCTTTCAGCGAAGATTAGCGGTTCAAAATCGGTTTCAATGTGGCGCCTGCTCCTTTTTCAGCGTCCGGCGTTGCACGAGCCAGGGGACGAGCATCGAGATGAGGGTCATCACCAGCATCAAGGCCAGAGATCCATAGAGCAGCCCCGGGCCGGTCCATTGTTTGAAGAATTCCCTGGCGATTGGATCCCGAGCGTTGCCGCCGTAGGCGTGTGCGCCGAGCGCCGTGCCTCCCACCGCATACCAGCCCACGGCCAGCCCGCCGACGGCAATGGGCGCGATTACCACCCCGCCGTAACCCATGACCAGTCCGACGGCCATACCGGCAAATGGGAAAAGCCCAAGCCCAAGTCCGCCGATGGGCACGACGCCGATGCTGATTCCGCCAAAGGTGAGGCCGCCCATCGCGATGCCGCCAAAGGCGATGACTCCCTTGGCGATTTCGCCAAAGGCCAGTATCCCCTTGGCCACGCGGCGGCGACCGGTGGCGGGATCGGTGCCGGTGGCAATGTGGACCACCGGCAGGCCGAACAGCGTGGCCTTGGAGCGGTACTCAAAGCCCAGGGCGCGGCGCACGTTCAGCGGCAGGTTCGCGACGATGCCCGCGATGTTTTCCACGTCCGTCTGAAGCTGGCTGACCTTTTGGTAACGCCGATCGGGCTCGCGTGCCAGAGTGCGGAGGACGACTTCGTCGAGGCGCACGTCGATCTGGACCTTCTGTGATGGCGGGGCGAATGCACCCATCGGCACTTCGCCGGTAAGCATTTCGTACAGGACGACCCCGAGGGCGTAAATGTCGGCGCGATGGTCGACTTCGAGCGGCTTTTCGAACTGTTCGGGGGCCATGTAGTGCGGCGTGCCCATCACCTGCTGCGCGCCGGTGAGGGTAAAATCGGCGGCGGAACGGCCCAACAGCTTCGCGAGGCCGAAGTCGGCGATCTTCACGCGCCCGCGTCGGTCCAGCAGGATGTTCTCGGGCTTGATGTCGCGGTGGACGATGCCCTCGTCGTGGGCGTATTGGAGGGCTTCGCAGATCTGCGGGATGATCGCCAGCGCCTCCTTGGGCTGGAGGGTGCGGGCGCGGATGCCTTGGCGAAGATTGGCGCCATCCACGTATTCCATGAAGAAATAGAAATAGTCGCCGGCCTGGCCGAAGTCGTGGACGGTGACGATGTTCGGGTGATTGAGCCGGGCCAGCGCGCGGGCTTCTCGAGTGAAGCGCTCGGCGAAGGCCGGATCGCGCCCCGCGGCAGGAGGGAGAATCTTGAGCGCGACCACGCGGTCCAGGCCCTTCTGCCGGGCCTTGTAAACGGCGCCCATGCCGCCCTGGCCCATGAGTTCAAGGACTTCGAGCTGGGGAAAATGCCGCGCCAACTCCACGGGGAGGGGCGCTACGAAATTCGCCATACCGGACGCCGCGGTCGTCGCAGCGCGGGTCTCCAGGCCCTGCTTGATGAGGCATTGGGGGCAGAGACCCTGCGGGGCGTCGGCTGCCAGCGGAGCGCCGCATCCGGCGCAAACTTTCATGGTGTCCATAGTGTGCCTTTCGTTCTTCGGTCACAGGCTACAGAAGGATTTTTCGAGGGAGGTTACAGACATTCTGCGGATGGTGTAACGCCAACGCCTGAGTCGTTAAATCGCTAAATCGTTAAATCGTTAAATCGTTAAATCGTTACAGCGCTGAAGCGGTTGGAGCATGACTCCGAGGCCGCTTCAACGATTGAACCATTTAACGATTCAACGATTCAACGATTCACGAACGGTCCGACGTGCCTCACCCCGCCAGCGCCGCGAACAGATGCCGAATCTCCTCCTCCACATCCGCCGGGCTGGAGACCGTGTTCGCTATCTCGGCTCGCAGCACTTGGCGGTAATGGGCGCGCAGCCGGTGCACCGCCACCTTCACCGCGCCCTGGCTCATCCCCAGCCGCGCCCCCAGTTCAGCGTAGGGGACCGCCCGCTTATCCGCCGTCAGCGCGACCTTGAGCTGGTCGAACTGCTCCGCCTTGCCCGAGGCCACGAACTCCTCGCGCAAACGCGTCAGCACGTTGTCGAGGAGCGTCAACGCCCAGCGCCGCTCGAACAGTTTTTCCGGCGTCTGGTCGTGAGCCGGCTCGAGCCCGTAACGCGTTTCGGCGGATTGCGTGTCGATGGGGACGTGTGCGTGCGCCCCGCCGCGCTTTTGGGCACGCGCGCGGTCCCATTCGTTGGCCAGGAAATGTTTCATCGAGGCCAACAGGAAACTGCGGAACTTCCCCCGCTCGCGGCGCACGTCGTCGAGGTAATTCTTCTCCAGCAGCCGGGCGAAAAACTCCTGCGTCAGGTCCTGCGCGTCGTGCGGGGCGCGTCCCTGGCGGCGGACGAAGGCGTAGAGCGGATACCAGTAAGTTTGACAGAGCTTCTCCATCGCCTGGCGCGCCACGCTCGAGTCCGCCGCGCGCGCGTTGACGATGACGGACCAGTGCGTCGTCGCGAAGTAACCGTCCGCCGGTCGCGTGGGGACGGAACTATGCTGGTCGGCGGACTCGGGCATGTGGGGGAGTAATCAGTAATCAGTAGTCAGTGTCCAGTGTGGAGATAGTAGGGCGGGCGTCCCGCCTGCCCAGCGCCGAAGGCGCGTGTCTGTTTGGCCGCTTCGCGGCCGTACGTGTTTAGCGTGTCTGCGGCGTTGTAAGCATGGAGTCCCGGCTTTAGCCGGTTGCGCGTCCGGCTCGGCCCAGCCCGCATCCCTTCGGTCGCACTTCCGGCTAAAGCGGGGACTCCATGCGGGGATGACCGCCCGCCGCTAAACAGGTACGGTGTACGCCGTTCTGGAGCTTGGACATGGGGACCGACGCTTCCCATCTCCCGGAGGGAGATTCGAGAATAGCCCGGCAGTTCACTGCCGGGTCCAGGTTCGCCTTTGCATAAGTCCCGAAGGGACGGTCGAATTCGTCGGATTGATTCAGCCGTCCCTTCGGGACGGGAGTTCACTCTTTCGCAAAACCCACCCTTGAAAGGGTGGGCTATTTTCAATGCGTCCCTGACGGGACGCTAAACAGACGCCAAACGCCAGTCCGCCGATACACTCACAACGCGAGCCGGAGCAGCCGAGGCGGACTGCTGGCGCCGATTAAGAATCCGGCCTGGCGCCTCATTTTCATTTCTAATTTTGAATTCCCAGGCTGGTCGCTGGTGCTGGTAAAAAATCAGGGCTGCCGCGGGGTAACCACGCGGTAGTAGCGATTGGTGCTCCAGTTCGGGTCGGGAATCGTTTCGACGCGGGCGGCCGGCTTGGACACGATGTCGGCGAGCTTGAGCCACGCGCCGTCGGGGAGACGGTCGGTGTATTGCACGGTGTAGGTCTTGCCGGGCACGGCGCCGAACAGGACGGTCGCGGCGCCGGGCACAGTAGTCTGGTCGATTTTCAGGAAGCTGGCGGCGTCGCTCGGATCGGTGCCGGCAAGGTATTCGGCGAGGTTACGCATGCCGTCGCCGTCCTTGTCGCCGGCCGGATCGAAATCAGTCGCGTTGGGACCGTGGAGGAGCTCGAAGAAGTCGGGGATGCCGTCGCCGTCGCCGTCGAGCACGGTGGTATTGGTGAAACTAGCCTGCGTGCCCTGGCCGATGGAGGCGAGGTTGCTGACGACCAGTTGATAGCGCGTGCTGGTGTTCGCGAGCACGGAGGTGATCGTGAAAAAGCTCCAGGTGACGTTGGTCCGGAGATTGCCAATGAGGAAAGAGTTGCTCTTCCAGTAGTAGGTGAAGGGAGCAGGGGTTCCGGCAATGACTGCGCTGACGGTGAAGGGCGAGCCGGCAACGTTGGTCTGGCTGGCCGGGCGCTCCAGGAACGTGAGCTCGACGAGGGCCGACAGCGTGGCCGGCAGCGTGTAAATGGTGCCCAGGGCGTCGCTGACGGCGCAGTCATAGGCGCCCCCGTGGTCCACCAGGACGTTCGTAAGCGTGAGAATGTTGCTCGTGACGCCTGTGAACCAGGGCGTGTTCGGGGCAATGTTGTTGCTGTTGAAGCGCCACTGGTAACTCAGCGGAGGATTCATCGAGATTGCATTGGCGCGGAACACGGCCACGCGATTGGTGGGATTGGCGCGCGGGTCGGTCGGCACGCGGATCGCGATATTGGTCGGATTCTCGGTAATGGTGGCCGGGATGCCAACGGTGAGGATGGCATTGGTGCTCTCGGCGGAGCCGGAGTCATTGAAGACGGCCACGCTATAGCGACCGGCGTGTGACGGCTGGACGTTGATGATCGAGTAAGTCGAATTGGTCGCGTCGAAAATGTTCCCGCCATTGAAGCGCCACTGGTAGCGCAACGGCCCTGTCGGGGAGGCAATCACGGAGAAGAAGACGTTCAGCGACGCCACGACAAACTGGCTCGCCGGATGCGCCGTGATCGTCGGCGCGGCGCCGGCTGGATATGTGCCGCCGGGCGTGGGCGTGGCGGCCAGCCAGTTGGTAGGCTCGTTGCCGTAGCTGTTCGCGTTGATGCGCTGGAGCGAGGCGCCTGCTCCGTCCGCCGCGACGGGCCACGGGGCGCGGTCGTTGTAGCGCACGGCGTCGAGAGTGACCCAGGCGACGTTGTTCGTGCCCCGGAAATCCAGACGCTGGAGTTCCACCAGCTCGCCGCTGTCCTGCAACGTGCCGCCATAGGGGCCGAAAACGGGCACCGCTGCGGGCACGCTGTATTTGGAGCGGAACGCGGCTGGCGGCGTCTCGACGATAAGGGCCAGCCCACCGGCAGGCAGCATCACATTGGTGGGGAAGACGAAGCCGATGCCGTTCACCCGCCATGTATTCGTCGGACGCATCGTGTCGTAGAGCGGCACTGGACTGCCGGTGCGGTTCTTGATTTCGACGAACGCGTCGCCGCCGGGCCGCGGGTTGTAGTGGATTTCGCTGATGACGACATTTGGGATCAGTGGCCCCGAATTCAAACCGCCGGGCGTGGGAGTGATTTGCGCCGGGAACTGCTCTTCGCCGGTGCTGATCAAATAGCGGCCGAACGTCACACCCTCCGCGGCGGCGCCGAAGTTGAAACCGTGCGAATAGCCGGTAAGGTTCGTCGCGGCGTCGCCGGAGAAGAGGAACACCTTCTCGCCCTCGGCGCTCAGCGTGAAGCTCGTGCCGTATCCCGGCGTGGGATTGAATAACGGTTCCGTAAAGACGAGATAGCCCCCTCCCTCGATCGTCGTCCCGTCCGGGATGCGGAATTTCTTCGGCACGGACGGATCGTCGGTGAGGAACCAGCCGCCGACGTTCACTTCAGCGCCCGAGGGGTTGAACAGCTCGATGAAGTCGACGGACGTGCTGGTGTGCGTGAGAACTTCATTCACGACGATGGAGGGGATGGCCGGTGCCGGGTCGTCGGCGCCAGGGGAGCCGCCCGCGGCGCTGCTCGCCCGCCAATGTTGCGGCTGGTCCGAGTTCAGGTTTGTCGATGTGCTCACGGGCACGAGCGAGAAGCCGAGGCCATCGGCCGCCTGCGGCCATTCGGGCGCATCATCGTAGGTCACGGCAAAAATCTGGCCGCCGATCGAATGGGTCAGCCGGACTGTTTCGCCCTCGTTCGCCAGCCGGCCGGTGTAAACGCCATTGACCGTCACGCCGGGATACCGCGCCTGGAATTGCGCCTTATTGCGCGCAAGCACGAAGAACGCGCCGGGGCCGAGCCGCGTGCCATTGGTGAAATTGAACGTGATGCCGGTGGTGAAGGCCAGGGCGCTGAGATTGAGGTTATTCGGCCCGGTGTTCTTCAATTCGAGGAACTCGAACTCGTCTCCGTCCACGTTCGCCGCGCCAGGCGGGTTGTACATGATTTCGGTGATGGCGAGGTCGCGGAAGTACTGCGTGGTGGTGAATAGGGCTTCGACGACGGCGCTCCAATTCGTGCCGGATTTCACGCGGGCGCGGACGCTCAGGTTTTCCTCGACCGTCAAGGGCGCGCTGTAGGTTTGCGCGGCGCCGGAGGTGGCGCCGCCAATCAGGCGGGGGTCGGTGCCATTGGTTGTGTAGTAGATGACGCCCCCGGGATTGTTCTGCGCCATGGTCAGGCTGAAGCCCGGCGAAACGAACCCGCCGTAGCTGCTGAGCGTGGGAGCGCTGAGGGTCGGGAAGAGCAAATCGTTGGTAAGCTGAGCCAGGACGATGTTCGCGCGGGCAGGAAGCCAGTTCAGACAAAACGCAATGGCATTGGTCCAATGACTTTCGCCGTAGGCGGTGGTGCTGTTGGCGTCGCCCCAGCGAGCGGAATAGGCGCGGATGGCTTTGGTGATCTGTTTCGCCTTCCCGATGAAACGGTTCGTGCAGGCCTGGAGCGTGAGCGCGCCGCCGTTGAAGAAATGTTTCTGCACGTGGTCGCCAAACAGGACGCGGTATTCCAACTGGCGCATCAGCTCCTCGTGCATCCACTGAGGATTGGACCAAATGAAGATGCCCTCGTTGGAGCCGCCGAACGGCCCCGTGCGATCGACCTGGCTGCTGGGCGAACCGAGTGTGTGCTCGCAATCGGAGTTGAAAAAGCGGAAGCCGACGTCCGGATTGGTCCGGTCGCGCATCCCAAACCAGTTGTTCGCCTGGTTGTTGCCCAGGAACGAGGAGAGCGTGGCGTCGCCATCGCCGCTGTAAAAGATCTCCAGCATGTAATCGATCAGGTTGTCGAGGTCGATCAGCACTGGCAGGGCCGGGTTGCGCGAGCCGTCGGGATCGCGGCCGGAAACGCGGAAATAATTGGAGAGCGACGGATTGGTTCGCATGGCCTGGCAAATCGTCCAGAGGTTGGACCAAGCGATGAGATTGCCGTCCGTAGCTTCCGTGGCAAAGGTGGGGGTGACGCCGCGGTTGCCGCATTTGACTACGTCGAAATTCGTCTTGCTCCCGCCGAAGTAGGTCTGGCCATAGGAAGCTTCCGGGCGCTCGTCGGTCTCATAAAGCCCCCAGTATTGGCCGTTAAGATAGAGGTGATAGTAGCGCGATCGCCGATAGGGCTGGCCCATGTCGCCGAGCGTCAAGCGGCAAAAGACTTCGCGCACCATTGTTTCAAAGGTGGGGCTCTCGCTGCCGCGGGGCCACGAGTAATTCTGGCTGGTGCGCACGTCGAAGGTCTCAAATTCGTCGGCGCCCTCATTCTCGAACAGCGGATAGTTCAGCTTGCCCGCCCCGTATTCGCGCCGGAAGAAGACGCGGAAGGAGTGCTTGCGAAAGTCGTTGTTGCGGCTGAACCCGCCGCGGATGCGCAAGCCACAGTTTTCCTGGAAGCGGCCGGGCACGGAGTTGGTCGGGTCGAGCAACTCCAGCGAGCAGGGCCGCTCCCACTCTTCCCCGTGCTGGCTGGCGTTGGCGTAAATCCCAGTCGTTGCGTCAAAGAGATTGGGCATTTCGGTGACGACCGACATCGTTGGGATTTGTGTGAGCGCCTCGTACCACTGGGCCAGCGTGTAGTTCGTCACGATTTCAGGGTCCATGCCGTAGTCCACCGCGTTGGCGCCCCACGTTGCGGGAAAGTATTGGGGCGGGATGCGATTGGCCGGCCAATTGGGGACCTGGTAGATGACGTCGGCCAGGAACAGGTAGGTGTGGGTGTCCACGTCGGTCGGCTTCCAGCCGTCGCGGAAGGCGCGGGCGCGGACGACGGTAGTGTTGGTGATCTGAATTGGGCCGGTATACAGGATGCCCTTCGTCGGCCCCGGCTCGTCGGCATTGAAGGAGTAGTAGATCTGCGAGCCGGGAGTGCCGTTGGTGATTTCCAGGAAAAAGGCGTTGGTAAAGAACCCGCGGTCCACGCTGAAGTGGGTGTCGGCGACTTCATCATAATACCAGCCCGTGTTGTTGTTGGTGCCGGGCGTCGGGGCAGTGAAGAAGACGTTGCTGGTAATGATGAGCTTCGTCGCACTCAACTCAGGCTGGATCAGCGCGTTGGGGTCGTCGGCCGAGGAGTTGAGCAATTGGATGCCCAGAACGTTGGCGCCATTGACCAGCCCACCGATGCTGGCAGACGCGTCGAGGGTTTCCTGAATCACAGCGTTGGTCAACGGTCGGTCGGCGGTGGCGGCGGAATCCCACTGCGGGAAAGCCGGCGCGTTGCGGCGGGCGATTTCGACGCCGTTGAGGTAGGCGATGAATCCATCGTCGTAGCGCATTTTAAGTGTAAGGACATCCGGCGTGTTGGTGCTCAGGAAGGGCAGGCGGACGAAGGCGGAGGCGTTGTGGTTCCACATCAGCGCCTGGAGGTCCGTGGTAAAGTAAGGCCGCAAACCGGCCGCGCCGCCCGCGTTGACGACCACTTCCGCCAGCGAGAGGACAGCCGCTTCGTCCGTGTTGCCCTGCCCGCCGGTGCCGGAAAGGTCGGGGTCGGGCGTGCGACGCACGCGCACAATGGAACCCAGCACCGGCGTGCCCGTGAGCGCGACGAGGTCATTGGTGAGAGCGGGGGGGCCACCGGGGTAGGTGTAGCCGGTGTTCTCTGGGTTGAGCAGCGCGGAGGTGTAATTCGTCACCGTGCCCGTATCGTTCGTAGCCAGAATCTCGATGGTGATGTCCCGCAGGCGCGAGCCGCAGCAACTGGTGCGGTTGTAGAGGACGACGCTGTGGATGAACATTTGGTTGGTGAGCGTCACTTGCCAGAACGGCGAAGTGTCGGTGCCGAGCGTGTGCGTGAAGTCTCCAAGATTTCCATTGAGCGCCAGGTTCGGCGTGAAGGAACCGTTGACAGTGCTCTGCACCGCCATGCCGCTGGGGGCGACGTTGGAGGGAAGTCCGGAAGACTGGTTTGTGTCGAAGCCGGCCGCGGGGGGCGAAGGTCCATTGGTCCAGCGGCTGTCCGGCACGTAGCCGGGCAGGTTCCAGTCCGGCGGCAGGTCGTTGGAGTTCGTCGGCACGAGCACCCGTGGCACTGAACCGTTCAGGAGTGATGTGACCACCAGGCTCTGAGCGATGCCGAAGGCCACGTCCTCCCTTACGGAAGGAAACTTCGGGCTGAACGCGCTGGCGATGGTGACGCCATCCGGCTGCACCAGCGCCAGGTATTCGCCGCTGGCCTCGAGCTGGAAGCTGGTGTGCAGATGCGCCGGATCGTTCGTGCGGTTCTTCCCCGAGGCGAACACGACGAGGTAGCCGCCCGCGGAAAGATTCACCGAGGGGAAGGCCCAGTTGGTCAGCAGGGCCGGATTGTCCGTGAGGAACCAACCCTGCAAATTCACGGCGCCGGGGCCAGGATTGTGGATTTCCAACCAATCCGGGAAATTTCCATCCTCGTCCGCCAAAATGCGAGCGTTGTCCGGCATGATTTCGGAGATGAACGGCAGCGCGGCGTCCATCGAGGCGGGCGCCAGGACGAGCGTGAAGGCGACGAAGGGCGCGAGCAGCCCAAACCAACGGGCAGGCAGGTGTATCTGGGTCATAACAGCACGAAGCGTTCTCGAAGTTTCAGGGCGAAGGGCGTGCGCCCGTGAATCGTCGAGTTGCCTCGCGGCAGGCGCGAAACGACTGCGAGACGTGACGCGGGTTCCAATACATGAGTTGCGAGTCGGGCGTCGGGTACGGCCAAAGTGAACCACAATCCGACGACGGGAGCAAGGCAATCTGCGGGCCGCGAATTCACAGGCGTGAATATCAAAGGAACGACTTACCGCTTTACATTCCGCGGCCGATGCCCTCCGCTTGCGCCCGGAGTCATTATGAATAGACATTGCATCGTCCTGCTTCTCGCCCTCGGCCTGGTCGCGTTCACTGGCTGCAACAAGAAGGAGAAGGAAGCCCCGTCGGGCGCCACCACGCCCTCCTCCCCAGCCGCAGCCGCGCTGGCCACGAGCGCCCCGCCCTTTGACGGCGGACGCAAGACCAGCTTCCAGGAGGTCACTTCTCAACTCGACCCCGGCGGGAGCCTCTACCTTTATCTGGCCACCGACCAATGGCTCAATGGACTCTCGAAAAAAATCTCGGACCTGCGCGGCGTCGTCACCGCCATGGCCCGGCCCGCGGGGAAGGAAGCAGAACAAATTGACCACGCTTTCGACCTCGTCAGCTCGCTCATCAAACGCAGCGGCGTCGAGGACGTCACCGGCGTCGGCCTGAGCGCCGCCCCCGTCGCCCCCGGTCTTTTCCGGAACAAATTCATCCTCCATCACGCCAGTGGCGCCGGACAAGGCTTCCTCTGGTCCCTCGTCGGGAAAACCCCGCACGCGCTCAAGGCACAGGACCTCCTGCCTTCCACGACGGCACTGGCCTTCTATGGCGACCTCGACGTCACGCAATTGTGGAAGACCTTACAAAGCGAGCTGGCACGGTCGGGCATCCCGGAGGCCGCGGAGATGGCCGGCGCGTTCCCGCAAATGTTCGAGCAACATACGGGGATCCCCTGGGCGGACCTGCTCGCATCCCTCGACGGCGAAGCGGGCGCCATCCTCACTCTCGACCCGGCAAAGACAGTGGCCATCCCGATCGGCGGCCCCGCTGGCACCTTGGAGATCCCCACGCCCGGCCTCGTGGCCGCCGTGAAAGTGAAGAATAATCTGCTGTACGATCGCCTCAGCGCAATGCTCAGGAAGAACCCGCAAGTCGTGGCACGCGAAGAAGGCGGGCTCAAGTCCTGCTCCATGGAGATGCCCAACCCCATTGGCCTCCCGCTTCAACTCACCGTCGCCACGAGCGGCGATTACTTCTACTTCGCCACCTCGCCGGAGTTGGTCAGCACCGTGCAGGCCGTCCGCAAAGGCCAGCAGCCCGGACTCAAATCCGACCCCGAGTTCCAGAAGCTGGCCAGGCATCTGCCGGCGCAAGGCAACCAATTCGTGTACGTGTCCGCCCGCGTCGGTCAGACCCTCGCCAACATTCAGCAGCAAGCCATGGCCTCCAGCGGGCTTAGCATGAACACATTCGCCGCCGTGCAGCGCCTCCTCGGCATCGGTGACCCCGCCACCAGCTTTGCCATCGGCGCGCACACCGCCAACGGCTGGCAGACCACGTCCGTCAGCACGCAGGACGATGCGCTTGCCGTTCTCGTCGCACCCGCCATCGGCGTCACCGCGGTTGGCGCCGGGTTGCTCCTGCCCGCCCTGGCCAAAGCCAAGAGCCGCGCGCAGAACATTAACAATGTGAGCAACCTCAAACAACTCGGCCTGGCTGCGCGCATGTACGCCAATGACAACAAGGATACGCTTCCCCCGGCCGACAAATGGTGCGATGTCCTGCTCGCCTACGCCGGTTCGGAAAAAGTGTACAAAGCTCCAAACGATCCCAGCCCCGGCCGGTGCAGCTTCGCCTACAACGCGAAACTCAGCGGCATGGACGAAGCCAAGGTTTCCCCCCAGACGGTTCTCTTCTTCGAAGCTGAATCCGGCTGGAACCTCAGCGGCGGCAGGGAACTCCTCCTGAGCCAGCCCCGGCAACCGGGCTCGTACGTCATCGGCTTTGCGGACGGTTCGGTGCAACAGATTAGCGCCTCTCGCGTGCGCACACTCCGCTGGGAACCGTAAGAGCCTTAGAAATCAAGGAGACTCAACCGCTCGATAAAATCGGTGCGCGAAATTGGTGGACGCTGCGTCTTCAAATACGGCGAACGGACAAACCGGGCAGAGGCTGAAGTTCATGAAATTGGTGCTGACAGGAGTCCACGCCGCCAAATCCGTGGAAGCCTCGATCACGTCGGTCCATCCCGCGCGACCTTGGACCAAAATGCGCGTGCCTCCTTCCTTTGTGCTTTCAAGGATCCGGAGCCTCGGCCCTGGGAGCAACTGCGCCACGACATTGCTGTGGCTGAATCGGGTCGGCACATCCAGGCACGGAGCCTGGACGGTGCCGAGTTGGCCGTCGATGCGCAGGCGGGTCGGCGAATTGCTCACGGTGTAATTCCAAGATGTCGCATACGGCGGTGGACCCGGATCGACATGGAAGATGACGCGGTCCGGGAACACCAGCCCATATTCAAAGCTGAACTGGAGGGCGTCCGAGGACGGGCAGGGCACAGTGCTGAAAACGGTCCGTGCGTCCTCAGCCAGGAACGTCAAGGTGGCGACATGCCCCTGCGCATCGACCGTGAATTTCGCGTACTTCTGGATTTTAACTGGCAAATCGTAACCGGACTCGATCGGTGCAATCCCACAGCATTCGCTGTAGCGACCCGAAGTGATTTCATACAAGCCGCTGGCCGGCCCGCTTTGTGCCCAAGCGCAGCGGCACGGGAGCACAAATGCCAAAATGAAAGCTGACCCAATGATTTTGTTCTTTAACATAACTGCCTCCGAGTAATTCTTGATTTCTGGAAACAACGGCACTCGATGAAGTGAGAAGTGCGCCTGCTCTCCCGAGGAAGCCTGGGTTGCTTCCGCGGACATGGGACGCAAAGCTCCACGTCGTTGGACTCCCGCCCCAAGCAGCCAGGGAATGGAGAACAAATGCCATGAAGACCTCTTTACTCCTCAACTCAGATTCTGTCGAGCCACAAAAAACGTCGCGCCAAAACCGCAAGACACTCGCCTCCACGTCCAGATCCTCGACGGGATTCAATTCAACCGGCCTGGCACCCTTGCCAGCGCTGCCTCCAATTACAATCCAATCGCATAGGTCTTCACTATCTGCATATCCATCTGGTCCTCGAAACTGAAGGTGACGTAAGTGGCGTCGTCCTTTTGCATGACCACCAACTTCCTGGCCCGCCCGACTTCGACCCCCTCCCCGGTGAGCGCCTTTGCGACCAGCGTATTGGAAATGCTCTGCGAGGCGATGAAGTACACGGAGATGCCATTCGTGCCGCCGAGGCCGAGCGACTTGCCAATCGTGTTCGTCAATCCGAGGGCCTGCACCTGGGGACTCAAGGAGACTTGAACCATCATCTTCTGGTCAATCCCTTTGCCAACGCCCTTGGTGAAGTCGGTCACCTGCTGACCAATCTTCTCGCCTGCCTTCATGGCGATGCTGTCATCCTTCGTGTCGCAACCCATCAGGAGGCCGGCCAACAAACTGATTATCGTGACGCGTTTCATAATGCCATTGTGAAGCGATTTGGCGTCCAGGTCCAGCGACCGTCGGCGGGGACGCATCCCGGCCCCGACGGTCGCTCTGAAATGCTCTTGAACCGTCCGGCCGCTCAGCGGCGTGGCGGTTCGCGGCAGCAGCCTGCTCAGGCCGCTTTGTATACATAATTATCCGGGTTCTGATCCGTCAATGCGAGAAATTGGCAATCTCCGCCCGGTAAAACACGCTGCGGCCCTGTTGGCGTGCAAAAAATCGGGATAACGCACTTCCATCGCCGAGGACCGGCTCTCCGACATTGGTCCAGGTGACCATGTCTTCCGAACTCTGGATTTGGTAGAAGTAGCCCAGGCGAGAGGGCCACCGGACTTCGACTGCGTCCAGAATCTCCACGGCCGGCCGCTCTGGAATAACCGCCGGAGTCTCGCTGATCGATTTGACCCTTCCGCGGACAAAGAATGACTCAAAGCCACCATCGAGAGTGAGCCCGACGAGACTCTGATACGCAGAAAGATCCGGCGGCGCGAGTGGCAGCAAGTCGTTGGTCAGTGCCGTGGCCGAAGGATCGTCCAACTGCCAGGTGATATCGCTGATCATCAGAGGCTGCGAACAGACATTGTTGTAGCTTCGGATCAAGTAGTTGTCCTGACCGGTCCGGTTGACGACCTCAATAAGAAAATCGACATGCCGCGGATTCGTTCGAAAGGTGTAGGTGCCGACTTTCACAGTCAGGCCAAAGGCGCTGTCGGCGAACTGGTAACGTCCCACGGTCGGGTCGGAACTCGAATCGGCGACTGCGGAGTCGAAAACATAGAACCCCTCAAAACTGGCGCCATTGGTAATGGAGCCATCGAGCACGAAATTCATGTCATCGACCGACTCAATCGTGCCCTGGAATGTGAAGTTTTTGATTTCTGCTCTCGCCGATATTACGAGGAACAACGCGATCGTGATCGCCATTCCGATACCGGATGTTTTCACCGCTGATGTGGATTTTCTCATGTTGCTACTCCTTCGTTCGTGTTTTTTTGCGCTCAAATCGGCCTGGACACGATGGCTCGGAATGCCTCGAAAAGCGGTGTCTGCTCTGCGGCGTCTGAGTGGTGTTACCTCCCGAGCCAGGGGATACCGAGCCACAGAATCGTCGACTCGGGCGGCAACCAGCCAGGGAACGGAGAACAGTTGCCATGAAATCCTACATACCACGCAAACCCAACTCTGTCGATGCATCTGTTAGGCCGGGTCCGGAGCGCGGGTCCGCAGCCCGTCGGACAGAGTATGCATTGGTGTGGACCGCCCCGACCTGCTGCGCCACAGACCCGCGCTCCACTTTCATCAGGCCGAGCGCCGCGCTCCGATGCGGCTTGATGAAAGCTGCTTCGCGAAGAGCCGGTTCCGAGTCCGTTCCCGCCAAGAGCCAGCGACCTTCGAATCAAGGTTGCCTGAGCCGCGCCGGCTCGCTAGCGTCCGGGCGTCGGCACGTACGCACGGCAATCTATGGACAGCGTTCCAGTTTCAGGCGCGGCTCCCAGCCCGCCGTTCACTCGCAAAAATCCCTTCCTGGCCGCGATCATTCGCCACGAGCCGCTGACCCGGCCGGGTTCCGGGAAGGACACCCGGCATTTCGTCGTCAGCCTGGCCGACAGCGGCCTGGTTTACACACCCGGCGATTCGCTGGGCATTTTCGCGCGCAACTCGCCCCAGCTTGTCGACGAGGTCCTGGCCTTGCTCCATCTGGATCCCGGCGCGCCCGTGAAGGATCCAAAGTCCGAGGGCAGCGTCACCTTCCGGCACGCGCTGGAACATCACTTTATCCTGAATCGCGCCAGCAAGAAGATCATGTCGGGCCTGGCCGAGCGTATTCCCCAAGGCGAGCAACGGAACCACCTGATGGAAATCGTGGATAACGGCACGTTGCTGAGCGAGTACGTCGAGACCCGCGATTACGTCGACATCCTGAGCGAGTTCGACGAGGCGCGCTTCGCTACGCCCGCGGAGTTCCTCTCCCAGCTCTCGCCGATCCCGCCCCGGCTCTACTCGATTGCCTCGTCGCTAGCGGCGCATCCCGGCGAAGCCCAGCTGTGCGTGGCCATTGTCCGCTATGAAACGCACGGGCGGAAAAAGGCCGGCCTGGCGACAGGCTTTCTCGCGGACCACGCGGCATTGAACCGGCCGGACATCCCGGTCTACGTGCAGGAATCGAAGAGCTTCCGGCTGCCGGCGGATGGAACACGGGACATCATCATGGTCGGACCGGGCACAGGCATCGCGCCGTTCCGCGCGTTCCTCGAGCAACGGGCGCTTGACGGCGCGACGGGCCGGAACTGGCTGTTCTTCGGCGAACAACGTCGGGCGACCGATTTCCTTTACGGCGACGAGTTTCTGGCGAGTCTGAAGCAGGGCCGATTGCATCGGCTCGACCTGGCCTTCTCGCGCGATCAGGCGAACAAGATATACGTCCAGCACCGGATGAAGGAGCAGGCGAACGACCTCTGGGCGTGGCTTCAAGCGGGCGCTTACTTCTACGTCTGCGGCGATGCGCACCGCATGGCGAAGGACGTGCATCAGGCGCTCATTGACATCGCGCGGGAACAGGGCGGCCTGACGCCCGAGGCGGCGGCCGAATACGTGAACGTGACCCTGATGCGGACCGAGAGGCGTTATTTGCGGGATGTTTACTGAAGCGCACACGAGTGGCGCTAATCTTACTCTTACTCCTACTCCTGCTCTTAATCTTAATCTTAATCCCGATCCGTCCAAGAGCTCAGAATTCGGAGTAAGAGTAAGAGTAGGATTAAGATTAAGAGCAGGAATAGGAACAAAGATCCGTTTCGCCCATCACTCCAGCCCCCGTTCCTCCAGATCAATCTCGTCCAACCCGAGGTAGTGGCCGAGTTCGTGCAGATACGTCGTTCGCACTTCCTCCCGGAAAATGTCCTCGTCCTCCTCCGCGAAGTCCCAAAGATTCTCGAGGAACAAGATGATTTGCGCCGGCAGCGGGGACGCCTCCGGCTCGGCCAGAGGCGGGCCGATGAACAGACCGAGGAGATCCGGGTCGTAGTCGTCCGCCAGGATGCCCTCGTTCGGCACGGGCTCGTAGCTCACGGGCAATGGCGAAGCCTGCGCGCGCAGCGGCACGGGCAATGCGGCGAGCGTCGCTCGCACTTCGTCCTGGGCGATGCGCAGCAGGGATGGCCAGCTCGTGTTCACGGCCGCGGCCCGCCGCACGTGGACAGGAAGGAGAGCTTGGAGCGGAAGTGTCGGCGCACGGCCCAGTTTTAGCCGCCGCCCCTGTCGTTTCCAAGTCCAGGTTGAATTTCAGGTCGAGTTCGAGCGCATCTGCACACTGCCCCCGGCGCGCGGCCTTCAGGCCGCTTCAGCATCCGAATAAGTCTAATGCAACAGGCGGCCTACAGGCCTCCGAACGATGAAGCGGCGTAAACGCCGCGCTCCGGCCCATCCGTTCCAGGATGCACCCTCGAGTTATTGAGTTGGGATGGGACAGAGGCGGCGGGGCGATATCCGTACTGAATCCTCCGTACAATTCACCATTGAATTAAGATTGCCGGCGCCGCGTTAGAGCCCAGGCTTGCTCATGTCAGTATGAGAAATCGGCTTCGACTAACCAGCATTCCACGGAAAGGACCAACGCATGACTACGCGAAATAAAAATAACGGACGCGATACCCTCATCACGCCGGAGAATTCGGCATTGCTGCTCATCGACCATCAATCGCAAATGCTCTTCGGCGTGCAATCCCACGACCGCACGCTTATCATCAACAATGTCGTCGGCCTGGCCAAGGCCGCCAGAGTCTTCGACGTGCCCACCGTTCTGTCCACGGTGGCGGCCCGGACCTTCAGCGGCCCGCTCTTCCCCGAATTGCAAGCCGTGTTCCCCCAATCCCGGCCCATCGACCGCACGTCCATGAATGCATGGGAAGACAAGAATTTCCTGGCGGCCGTCAAGGCGACCCGGCGGCGGAAGCTGGTGATTGCGGCGCTGTGGACCGAAGTGTGTCTGGCGTTCCCTGTGCTGTCAGCGCTGGATGAGGGCTACGACGTTTATTTCGTGGCCGACGCCTCGGGCGGCGTGAGCGTCGAAGCGCACCAGTTGGCCGTCCAACAAATGCTCCAGGCCGGCGCCAGACCGCGCACCTGGCAGCAGGTGATGTATGAATGGCAGCGCGACTGGGCAAGACTGGAGACGGCCGACCCGGTGCGTGAGATCATCCGCAAGCACGGCGGCGCGTTCGCTCAAGGCATCGTGTATGCCAAAGCGATGTTCGGCGGCGAGGAAGGCAGGCCCTTGCAAGCCCCGCGGCGAGGCATTCGCCCGGTGGAAATCGAGAAGTAAGCCAACCCTTCCGACCGATTCCCTAAACCAACCCGGCGCGAACCCCCCAACGTAGTCCCGCACTGGGCGGGACTATGTTGGGCAGGGGCCGACTGCGAAAAGGAGCGCGGCATTTATGCCGCTTCAACGGTGCGCATCCGGACGATGCCCCCGACTGAAAGTGGGTCGGAGCGCGGCGTTCACGCCGCTTCATCGTACCTGAGCCAACAGGCCAATCGTTTCGTCCATGCCGCCCGGACCCTGAAGCGGCCTGAAGGCCGCGCCCCGGGGGCAGTGTCGAGATGCGCCCGCTTCAACGACCCCATGTGCAAAACGCTCGAATTTGTAGAGGATCTGCACACACTCACACCATGAAGCGGCATAAATGCCGCGCTCCTCTGCCGCAATGGAATCGCCGAAGCCAGCCCGCCGGACGCCGCCGAAGAATCCTGGCCTGCTCGAACTCATTCGAGCGAAACGTGAGTGGGATTGGAAACCGTCGATCGGAGAGTTGAAGCAGGGCTTTCGCGGCTGGCATCAACGCGGTTACTTGCCTCACTTCGACGCACCGGGCGTCACGCAGTTCGTCACATTCTAACTCAAAGACTCATTTCCAGTGGCGCACCGTGCCGAATGGGAAACGGTCTTGCGCGAGCCTGACGATTCCGCGAGGCGCAAAAAACTCGAGGCGTGGCTGGATCGCGGTTTCGGCGTCGTGACGCGGCGGAGATCGTCGAGCAGATTTTGCTCGATGCCGATGGAGGCGAGTATCGGATGCAGGCGTGGGTCATCATGCCGAACCACGTTCATCTGGTAGTGGACGTTTGGGACATGCCGCTGGCGAAACTGATTAACAGTTGGAAAGGCAAGTCCTCACGTTTGGTGAATGTGCTTGTGCAGCGCGGCGGAGCATTTTGGCAGGCGGATTATTACGACACGCTTATCCGGGACGAGGCGCATTTGAGGCGAGCCATCCGTTACACGGAACAGAATCCAGTGAAAGCGTTTCTGGCGAAACTCGCGCGCGAGTGGAGGTGTTGCAGCGCCCGCCGTCGCGACGCGTATGAACGCCTGCCGGGGCAGTGTGCGGCCGAGTAGGAGCGCCGCGATTATGCTTCTTCAACGTGCGAAGCTCGGGAAGCTCGCGCAATAGCGGATGCGCTTCGTATGCGAACGGTGAAGCGCCGTGAACGGCGCGCTCCGCGTGCGGGGCGCGACGTTCAGGTCGCTTCCATGTGCGACGTGGGATGCGTTGGAAGATCACTGATTCCTTTCGCATCGTGTCCCCGAGCTTGCTCGGACTGTTCCGGCCTGCAAGATTCATTCCGATTTATGAAGCCTCCCACCCACTCTGATTCTATTACGCGCCGGGATTTCGTGCGCACGACTTCCGCTCTGGCGGCGGCTGCGCTGGCCAGTGGGCTTTCCGACAAGGCACGAGCGGCGGAATCGCCCGCGCCGGCTCCTGCCAGGCCTGCTTCGCCGAAGACTGCTGGCTCCGCTCCTCGACATCCCTTTATCACACCTGCCGACATATTCAGGGACGTGTCCCGGGGCGAGCCCAAGCCCCACACGCTCACCGGCGAGGCGCTCATCCAGGCCCGGCTCACCCCTGAGACCTGGCGGCTGGAAATTACGGCCGACAAGACGCCCAACCCCGCAATCAAAGAGTCGGCCGGCCTCAGCAAACAACTCACACTCGCGGACGGCACCGCGCTGGACCTGCCCGCGTTGCTGGAACTCGGAAAGGACCACGAATTGAAGTTCCTCAAGGCCATGCAGTGCCTCAACATTCCCGCTCCGCTCGGCCAGGGTTTGTGGGAAGGGGTGCCGCTGCGCGAAGTGCTGCGGCTCTGCGGCACGATGCGCAACGTGCGCCGCATCTACTACTGGGGCTTTCACAACAACGACCCGAAGCAACGCTTCCAGTCTTCGCTCAGCTACACGCAGGGGATGGAGACGCCGCCGGGTGAACTTCCCGCCTTCCTCGCCTACCGGCTCAACGGCGAACCGATCCCGCTGATCCGGGGCGGGCCCGTGCGCATGGTTATCCCGTGGGCGCACGGCTTCAAATCGATCAAATGGCTGCAACGCATCGTCGTCACCAATGACTACAAGGCCAACGACACTTACGCCGAACAGAACAACGACCCTGAGTCGCATCTCAAGTCGGCGGCTTATCTCGATGATATTCCAGCGAAGATTCCTTCCGGCCAACCGGTGTTGGTCAGCGGCCTCGTCATCTCCGGGTTATCTGGTTTGAAGCACGTCGAGTATTCGCTGAGCCGCCAAAACTCGAAGCCCGGCGAGGCGGCTGAAGAGGACGCCGAGCAATGGATCGAGTGCCACCTGGAAAAGCCGCCCGCCGATTGGAGCAGCGTGCTGCCCGCCGGAGTGACTTCTCGGCAAGTCCTCGGCTTCAATTCCACGACGGGCCTGCCGGCGACCTGGCCGTTGCGCTACAGCATGGTTTCGTGGTCCGCGACGCTCAAGGGATTGGCTCCAGGAAAGTATTCGGTGCGCGCCCGGGCCGTGGACCTGAACGGCTTCGCTCAACCCGACCCCAGGCCGAATCCAAAAACCGGCATGAACGCCCTCGAAGCGCGCGAGTTCGAGGTGGTGTAGTGAAACGCGACTGTAGCGGCGGTCTGTGACCGCCGAACTCGGCGCTCACAGAGCGCCGCTACAACCTGGACGGCCCTTCGGTGCGTAACCACAATTTGAGGAGAACTGCGGACGGTCGAATAGATTAGGGGAGGCATCCGTGTCCGAAGTCTGCAATCCGCGTTGAAAACTTTCACGGCCGTTTTATCCTCCGTCCATGCAACACACAGACCCCCGCGTTGACGCCTATATCGCCGAGGCCGCCGATTTCGCCAGACCGATTCTCAGCCACATTCGCAAGCTCGTCCACGCCGCCTGTCCGGACGCGCAGGAAACCTTGAAGTGGAACTGCCCGCATTTCGAGCACCAGGGCATCCTTCTCGGCATGGCGGCGTTCAAGCAGCATTGCGTTGTGAACTTCTGGAAGGGGAAACTCATCCTGGGCAAACTTCCGGACGAGGACTGCGCCATGGGACAATTCGGACGCATCACGTCCCCGGCCGATTTGCCCGGCGACAAGATCCTGGCCGGCTACATCAAGAGAGCCGTCGAACTCAACAAAGCAGGAATCAAGAATCCCGTGCGCGCCATGCCGAAGCCGAGACTCGTCGTGCCGGATTATTTTCTGGCCGCGCTCAAGAAGAACAAAGCGGCGCTGGCCACGTTCAAGAACTTCAGTCCCAGTTGCAAACGGGAATACGTCGAGTGGATCACCGAAGCCAAACGCGAGGTGACGCGCGCCAAACGCATTAAAACCGCCATCGAATGGATGGCCCAAGGCAAATCGCACAACTGGAAATATCGGTAAGAATTGTAGCGGCGGTCTGTGACCGCCGACCCGGCGCTCACAGAGCGCCGCTACAGGCTGTGTCGGTGGCGCTCACGGAGCGCCGCTACAGTGTGTGGCCTCTGGCTTGCAGTGGGTAAATTTCTCCCTGATACGGCCAATCTTCAGGACGCGCGACAAGGTGTTTGCGCACGGGATTCTCCGCCACATAAAGCCATTTCTGGGAATACGACTCTTCAGAGCGCATCACATGGTCGAAGAAACCTTTCTGCCAGTGGGGCGCCGGGGTGTTCAAACCGCGAAGCGTTTTTGAGAGCGAGTTTTTCAAACTCTTCATCCATTCTGAGAGCGGTGTGAGACGGCGGTCACAGACCGCCGCTACAGCACACCCTCCTGTAGCGCCGGTCTGTGACCGGCGTTCGGACGGAGCACGGGTCTGCGACCCGCAGCGGGTGCACCGGTTCAGGGATCGGCGGATATTCCGAGGATGGGACAGGGGGGGACAGGTTGCGGCTCACACGAGCCACGACAACGCCGCCCTGATTGACGTAGTGGACTAATTGGACTAAGCTCGCCTGCCATGAAAACGGTAAATGTTCACGAGGCCAAAACCCATTTCTCCAGTCTGCTGGCCAGAGTGGAGGAAACCAGCGAAGCCATCGTCATCTGCCGGAATGGAGAGCCGATTGCCGACCTGGTGCCGCACAAGCCGGCGAACCGGACCCGGACGCATCCCGCTCTCCGCAGGATCAGAATCGGCTATGATCCGGTCGAACCGCTTTCCGCCGATGAATGGCCGGAGGCAAACCGATGATGTTGGACACGTGCGCCCTGCTCTGGCTGGCCACAGGCGCGCGGCGACTCAACCGTTCGACCCTGAAGGAAATCAACCAGGCGCCCGCCGTTTACGTTTCCGCAATCAGCGGCTTTGAGGTTGCCATCAAATCTGCGAACGGAAAACTCAAGTTGCCCCTGCCAGCAGCGGAGTGGTTTGACAAGGTCATCGACCACCGCGGCCTGACCCTCCTTCCGTTGGACCTCCACGTATGCATCGCCGCCGCGGAACTCCCGCCGATTCACAACGACCCGTGTGATCGATTCATCATCGCGGAGGCGAAGCGGCATGAGTTGACCGTTGTGACCGCCGACGAGCGGTTTGAGAAATACGGACTGACCGTGCTGGATTGATCGAAGCGTTCGGTGAGTCGCGTCAGCGGGGGAAACGGGCGGCGCGGAGAAAGGTTGGGTGCGATTGGCGTTCGAGGGAGCAGGCGCCATGGTTTTGGTGGCCGCTCGCAAGGACCAACTCCGACGGAGTTGTGTCATTCAGCCCAGCGTTCACGCGAAGCGGCTACGCTGGGTGGCGCGGGCAAAAAGGGAACAACTCTGAAGGAGTTGTGTCGGGGGCGCTGACGGATGGATGCAACTCCTTCAGAGTTGAGGGATTTGTCGGTGACGGTTTCCCAGGGTAGCCCGCTGCGCGGTCAACCTTGGGCTGATGGATGGAATCCCGTTGGGATTCCCGGACGGGGCAAAAGCCCCAGCGGGGCGGCATCTTTGTAGTCGTGCGGCGAAAACATATTGAAGCTCCGTCAGGAGCGACATATGTCGCCCCGATGGGGCTTGAGAATCTCATGGCGTGGGCTTCTACAAAGATTTCGCTCCTGACGGAGCTATGTGACGGAGCGCGGGTCTGCGACCCGCAGCGGGTGCGCCGGTTCAGGAGCGGGCAGATTTTCCGGGCACGGGCCGAGGGGGCGACGGGTTGTGGCTCACAGAGCCGAGTCCCGCAAACGCCTCCTCACGGCGAAGCGGAGGGACAAAAAGATTATCGCCCTTGGTTGCCGCAGCCTGGTATGCTGCGCCAGCATGAGCGAGTTTCAAGAAATCGCAAGCTCGGGCGGGAAGATTGAGGTCTTGTATCAAGAGAATGACGTGGTTTCCCTCCGATTCAAGCATTCGAATCCTTGGGCTTGCGCAGTGATTCAACTGGGCGTCTCTCTGGATGGAAAAAGCCTGCAGTATTGGCCGATGTATGGTGTTGACCAGCGCCCGCCCCGGCCCGACTCGCCAATGGTTAGCGCATTTCTCATCTCAGACAGGGAAGGTTACTTCGGACGAGCCTGTCCCAAGTGCAAGTCGTATTTCCGCACAAACAGCGCTGGTGAAATAATGCTGTGTCCGTATTGTGCCTATCGCGAGAGAAACGCCGCCTTCACGACCAAGAATCAGCTTGAGTTCATCAACAAGGTTCGCGAGTCATACCTCGCGGCTTTTGATAAAAAGGAGTCCGTCACGATTGACTTGGATAGGATCGCTAACGAACTTCCTAGCAACCGCCCGGCGTGGGCGTATTCTGAGGAAAGCCAGCAGAACCGTTTTGAATGTCCGAAATGCAAGACACGCTTTGACATTCTTGGCGAGTATGCCGGTTGCCCAACTTGCGGTAAGCGAAACTCCTTCCAGGTCTTCGAACGAAGCATCGCGGATGTTGAGCAACGGCTCAACAAAGCGGACGCCGAATTGAAGGACAGGCAAGAGCGCGAAGTTGAATGGGAAAGACTCTCTCGGTGCATTTCTGACTTCGAGGCGATGGCGCGGGATATTCAGCGGCAACTTCAACTTCTACCAGCTACACCAAAACGAAAGAAGGAGATCAAAGGGATGAGCTTTCAGAATATCCTTAAGGCAAATAACGATCTGCTAAACTGGTTCGGCTTCGAAATGCTGTTCCGCTTTTCGGATGACGATAAAACCTTTCTGAACCGAATGTTCAATCGCCGACACGTGCTCACTCACAACGGGGGCAGGGTAGATCAGGAATATCTCGATAACACTGAAGACACCAAAGTCAGACTGAATCAAAAGATTGCTGTGCGGAGCAAGGATATCCGCAGGCTGATCCCTCTGCTGCGATCAGTCGCTCAGAACATTTTCCAAGGATTCGAGTCGATCACTTGAATCCGCGGCTCAACTCCTCGCCTCCGCCAACTCCTCCTCAAAATCCACAATCTCCTCAATCTGCGTCAGGAACCAGCGGTCGATTTTCGTGAGGTTGAAAATCTCGTCGAGGGTGAATCCGGCGCGGGAGGCGTTCATTTCTTCGGCGGCAGCTCACGGATGAAGGACCACGAGACTTCGGCGGTCTGGCCATTGTTGTAGTGGACAATGAAGCCGGCATGGCACCAGTCCTCGATCTCCAGGCGGTCGAACCTTGCCTTCGGCGAGATCTTGTTGGCGCGGCGAATCGTCGCGTGCGGTTCGAGAATGCAGAGGCCATCCTCGAATTCCACGTCGAAGGCGTCCTCCCAGCTCAGGTAGCGGACGTTTTTGACCTTGGAGAACTTCCCCTTGGCAAACGGCGCTTTGGCGTTTTTCGCACTGTGTTTCATAATCGGCCTTCGTCCTGCAACTCGCGTATCAGTTCGAGAATCTTACGCTCTACCCGTGGAATGTCCATCGGCTGCATCGTCTCCAGGTTGACGCGGGTGATGAGCCGGCCGTTCTTGTCGAAGACATGGACGTGACGCGGTGGGTGGTCGCCGATCCACCACAAGAACATGTAGCCGCCGCGCCGGGCCTTGCCCATACGTTCAATTCCTCGCCCCCGCCAACTCCTCCTCAAACTCCACAATCTCCCTAATCTGCCTCAGAAACCACCGGTCGAGTCCGGCGGCCCGGCCGGTTGAGGTCAGGTGTGTCACTGGCGCGAAACATAGCCGTACATGAAGCAGGCGCTCAAGGCGATTCCTTGCGCCGCAAAGCCTGTGGGAAATTCATCGCGCCATGTTTGATGCGGAGGATTTCCAAGCGTTCCTTCGTGGTGCGGTAGAAGATGAGATAGTTCTCGAAGTCGTCCACGCGCCACGAGCGGATCTGCCGGAGGTCGCGCCCACGGAAATGGCGAAGCCGGCCTTTGAAAGGTTGAAGCGCCAACGCCTCCACCGTGCGATCAATCGCCGCCAGGAATCGCGTGGCCACCTCCGCGTCGCGTTCGTGGAGGTATCGGAAATAACCGAAGGCATCCACTTCAGCATCGTGCCGGACGAAGACTTCCATGCGCGGATCCGTAGGCGCGGGGATCAGCGTCCATTGCGCTTGGCGAGGGAGGCAAAGTGGCCGGGACGATACTTCTTGAGCGGACTGCGCAGGGAGTGGCGCAAAGCGGCCGCCAGCGCCGGATCGGCATCGTCCTGTTCGACAAGTTCATACACGCGCAACGCCTCACGCACTATTTCGTCGGGCGAGAGGTAGCCGCCGGTCTTCATTTTCTGGGAAATGAATTTTTCCTGGTGCGGCGTGAGGGCGACTTTCATGGGGCAAAGATTACTTCCTCGATCTGACTGTGTCAAAACAATGGGTTAATTCCTCCCTCCCGCCAGTTCTTCCTCAAAATCCACAATTTCCTTAATCTGCGCCAGGAACCAGCGGTCGATTTTCGTGAGGCTGAAAATCTCGTCGAGGGTGAAGCCGGCGCGGAGGGCGTGGCGGATGAAGAAGACGCGCTCGGCGTTGGGCACGCTCAGCTTGCGGCTGATGACGTCGCGCGGGAGGATGTCGCGGTCGCCGTAGACTTCCGAGCCGATGCGCCACGGTTTGCCGTCGCCGCCCAGGCCGCTGCGGCCAATTTCGAGGGAGCGCAGGCATTTTTGGAGGCTTTCCTTGAACGTGCGGCCAATAGCCATCGCTTCGCCCACGCTTTTCATTTGCGTGGTGAGCGTGGGGTCAGCCTGGGGGAATTTCTCGAAGGCGAACCGGGGGATTTTGGTGACGACGTAGTCGATGGTCGGCTCGAAGCTGGCGGGGGTTTCGCGGGTGATGTCGTTTTTGATTTCGTCGAGCCGGTAGCCGACGGCAAGCTTGGCGGCGATTTTGGCAATGGGAAATCCGGTGGCCTTCGAGGCGAGCGCGGAGCTGCGGCTCACGCGCGGGTTCATCTCGATAATGACCATGCGGCCGGTGTCCGGGTCTGCGCCGAACTGGATGTTCGACCCGCCGGTCTCGACGCCCACGGCGCGGATGACGGCGAAGCTCTGGTCGCGCATGATCTGGAATTCCTTGTCGGTCAGCGTCTGGATGGGGGCGACGGTGATGGAGTCGCCGGTGTGGACGCCCATCGGGTCGAAGTTTTCGATGGAACAGATGATGACGCAGTTGTCGGCGCCGTCGCGCATGACCTCCATCTCGTATTCCTTCCAGCCGAGCAGGGATTCCTCGATAAGAATCTCGCTGACGGGCGAGAGGTCCATGCCGCGCCGGGCAATCTCCTCGAACTCGTCGCGGTTGTAGGCAATGCCGCCGCCGGTGCCGCCAAGAGTGAAGGCAGGACGAATGATGAGCGGGAAGCGCCCGATTTTGCCCGCGACGGCGCGGGCTTCCTCCATGTTGTGCGAGGTGCCGCTAATGGGCACATCCAGGCCGATGGAGAGCATGAGCTGCTTGAAGGCTTCGCGATCTTCGCCTTTGTGGATGGCTTCGGGCTTGGCGCCGATCATCTCGACGCCGTGGCGCTGGAGGGCGCCGTTTTTGTGGAGCGCCATCGCGGTGTTGAGCGCGGTCTGGCCGCCGAGCGTGGGGAGCAGAACCAGTTTGTGGGGAATTTCGGATTTCGGATTTCGGATTTCCGATTTGTCCAGCGGGACGCCCATTTTTTTCATCTCGTCCAGTTCCCGTATGATGATTTTCTCAACACACTCCGGCGTGATCGGTTCGATATAGGTGCGGTCGGCGAACTCCGGGTCGGTCATGATGGTGGCCGGGTTGGAGTTGATGAGCACGACGCGGTAGCCTTCTTCGCGCAGCGCCTTGCAGGCCTGGGTGCCGGAGTAATCGAACTCGCACGCCTGCCCGATGATGATCGGACCCGCGCCGATGATGAGGACGGAATGAATGTCAGTGCGCTTGGGCATGGTCGTTCACTGCAAATTGAAAATCGCAAGATTCAAAACGGCACGGATGAAACACGGCGCACGCAAGGCTGGCAAGAGCGTAGCTGCAACCCGGAAGTCGCGGGAGCCGAACCCAGGAGGTTGGACGACGGAGTCGTATTCGATGCCTGGTTGAGTATTCAGCCGCGACCTCACGGTCGCAGCTACACTCAACGGCTACGCTCAAATAACCCTCTCCAGATCGGCGGCACGACCAGGCCCACGACTGAACGCAGGATGATCCGCTTGACCTCGGCGCGGGACACTTTGATGCGGCGGGCCGGGTCGAGGACGTTTCCCGTGCGCAGCAACGCCAGCGTCCGCGCGCCGATGAGGATCGGCCACGCGCACGCCAGACGGACGCGGGGCGAGCCCGGCACCAGGTTCGTGTACTCCCAGCCGGCTTCGAGGTGGGCGCGAGCGGCATTGAGATACGTGTCATAGAGCGGGCGCAGGCGCGGTTCGTTCTCCGGCTTGAGCAGTTCGGCCGGCGCGAGGCCGGCGGCGCGCAGTTTGTCTTCCGGCAGGTAGCAACGGCCCCTCCGCAAGTCCACGGGCAGGTCGCGCAGAATGTTCACGAGCTGAAGCCCCTTGCCAAAGCGGACGCTGAGCTGGTCGAAGTGCGGAATGGACAACGTGAGTATGTCCAGCTCCATGGCATGGAAGACGTGGGCCTCGCACATCCGGGTCCAGAATTCACCGACGCAGCCCGCGACGCGATAGGTATAGTCGTCCAATTCCCCTTCATTGAGCAGGGCCACGATATTCTCCGCGGCCGCGCCGCCGAAGCGTTGCAAGTCCAGCTCCTGCCCGCTCGTGATCGTTCGCAACACTTCGCGAATGCACTCCCGGTCTTCCGTCCGGGAGGCTTCCAGCAACGCCAGGGCCTCTTCCACACGCTCCAGCAGCACTCGCTCACCGGGCGTGCCTTGTTGGGCGGCCAGCGCGCCGAAGTCCAGCGGTTGCCGGTGCCCGCCCGCGATGCGCTCGCGGAAGCGGCGGAGCGCATCGAGACGCAGTTTGACCGGGAGCATCTCCGTGTCCGCGATGGTGTCCGCCGCGCGGGCCAGCAGGTAGGCCAGGCTGATGGGACGGCGGACGGAGCGCGGGAGAATCCAGAGGGTCTTGTAGAAGGAGCGCGAGACCTGTTGGAGAACGTCCGTGAGCAATGGCGCCGCGTCCTGACTCATGCGCCGGTAAGCCAATCACGAAAGGCCGGCGGTTGTCAGGCGGGTTTCTTCGGAGCAACCACGAATGGACACGAATGAACACGAATTCGAGACCATCGAAGAACTCCCTCCTTTCGTTGCAGCCGAGGCAACGAGGCGGATTTCCTCAGCAGGTCGGCGAAGCTTTTCCGCCTCCTCAGGTCTGGGGTGGCGTTTTTTCACGGGCTGCTAACGGCGAAAGCGCCGATCCAAATCTCCAACGCCCTCGGGCCCCGTCCCGCGACCTCACGGTCGCAACTACGCCAACCCGATACAAACAAGGCTGTCCGCGCCTTTCGCCCGCGCTCGAACCTCGCCAATTGGGCCGTTGTCCGGCAGAATTCCGCCGTGCCTGAGCGCTCGAAACTTCAGCCCCGCAAAACGGGCGGGTTTGTTGGCGCGCTGATAACGGCGCTGCTCGGGTTCGCGTTGCTGAATCTGAACCTGCCAATTGGAAAGAAACTGGTTCACCTCAGCTACGATCTGCCTTTCCTCGTCCGTCCGGTCGAGATCCCGGATGATGTGCGAATGGTTTACTTGAATGAGGAGGCACACCATGATCTAAAACAGCCGTTTAATGCTCCGTGGGACCGGAATTACCATGTCCGCCTGCTTGAGAAACTTACAACGGATCATGCGCGGGCGGTAATTTTCGACATCGTTTTCAGCGATGCCGACCCCAAAGATGCGACAGACCAGCGTCTGGCCGAGGCCCTCGGGAAGAACGGCCGCGTAATTCTTGCCGGAGATTACAGCCCCGGCGGATTCGACCAGGGGTTGACAATGAAACTGACGCGGCCCGCTGACCATTTTCGGAAGGCCGCGGCGGGCTGGGGCATCAGTCAATTGGATCATCGTCCGGACTTTGAGGTGCGCAGGCATTACCATGGGCCGATGACGACGGACGAGCTGACGTTGAGCGAGAGCTGGGCGGCGGCCAGCCTCTGCGGCGCCGCTGAGGCGCAAGTCCCCGACAACCGTCCACAGGAACGCTGGGTGAACTACTATGGGCCGCCCGGATCGCTTCCGGGGGTGGGCCTGCATCAGGCGATTGCGTCAGACGGCGTTCCTCCTGGCTATTTCAGCAATAAGGTCGTGTTTGTCGGCGCCTATCTCAGCACCTACTTCAGCGGCCAGCGCAAGGACGAGTTCAAAAGCCCCTGGTCGGTCGTCGCGAAAAGCGAAGGCGACAGCGCCTTCCGGCTGTCGTTCATGCCCGGCGCCGAAGTCCATGCGACGACCTTCCTCAACTTGTTGCGCGGGGACTGGCTGCGGCGGTCGCCCGATATCGCCGAGTTGATCGGCGTGCTTTTGCTCGGGCTTGGCTTTGGCTACGGGCTGGTGCAAGTGCGGCCCCTCTTCGCCACGTTGACGGCGCTGGTGGCGATGCTGCTTGTGACGGCGTTGGCCTGCCTCACGTTTGTGCTTTGGCACTTCTGGTTCCCGTGGCTGGTCCTCATCGCCCAGGTGTTCGTCGCGATGAACTACGCGGTGATCTTCAACTCCATCCAGCTCTACGTGCAAAAGAAACTTTACGAGCAGACCCTCGCGCTCTACGTCTCACCTAAGCTGGTCAAGCGCTTCGCGGCCAACCCCGAGAAGGCGCAGCGGTTCCTCCAGCCGGGCGCGGAGAAACAGACGGTCACGGTCGTGTTCACGGATATCGCCAATTTCACAAGCATCAGCGAGGGGATGGATTCAGACGACCTTTGCCACCACATGAACCGGTATTTCCAGCAGGCTGTCTCGAACTGCATCCATCCCACGGATGGAACGGTCGTCAAATACATCGGCGACGCCATCTTCGCCTTCTGGAACGCGCCCGAAGCACAGCCTGACCACGCTTTGCGCGCCTGCCGCGCCGCATTGAACTTCCAGGACCAGCCCGTGCAATACATGAACGGCAAGCCGCTCTTCACACGCATCGGCCTGCACACCGGCGAGGCCAACGTCGGCAACTTCGGCAGCACCGAGCGCGTCGATTACACCGCGCTCGGCGAGAACATCAACCTGGCTTCGCGCATGGAGGGACTGAACAAATACCTCGGCACCACCGTGCTGGCGACCGGCGACACGGTCGCCGCCGTGCGCGACGCGCTCGTCGCCCGTTTTTGCGGCGTGTTCCGACTGAAAGGTTTCGAGAAGTCCGTCGAGGTCTACGAATTGATTGATCCGCTTGAGAAGGCCGAGCGGACCCGGGCCTGGCGCCAGGCTTTCGCCGCAGCCCTGGATCATTTCCGCAAACGCGACTTCGCCACCGCCGAAACCGCCTTCCGCCACGTGCTCGAACTTCGTCCCGAGGATGGCCCGACAAAGTTTTTCCTGCACAAGCTCGACGAGTTCCGCGCCGACCCGCCGCCGGACGGCTGGAAAGGTGAAGTGGAACTCAAGGAGAAGTGAAAAAGCAAACCTCCCTCTCGACCCGTTGAGCCGGAATGGGCCCGGCGGGCTGCGGCCGGAAGACGGAGGCGTGGCTTAGCGAACCGCGGCGCTGGGAGCGACGCGGAGCTGGCGGTAGAGCTGGTCCTTCAAATGCGCCCGCCTCATCTTCAATTCGTCGGTCTCCTGGTCGGTGGCAAAGTCGATCTCTTCCTCGATGCGGCAGACCTTGTCGTCGACCTGGTGGTATTCGTCGAACTTCGTCCGGAATTGCTCGTCGCTCACCTTGAGCCACTGGATGGTCTCACGGTGTTCGGGGAATTCCTTCAGGAGCGGATGATGGAGGTCCATAAGGTTGTATCGTCGGATACGGCGGCGGCATTGTCGCCTGCCGCCGTCGGGAATCAAGCGGGCATTTTTCCTTTCAGGCGGCGCGAGGCTGATGGCGGCGAAGTACAGATGAGAGTGGCAGCTGAAAATACCCACTAGACAAGCGGAGACCTTTTAGGTATACGATACGACTGTGAAACCCCATGGACGAGAGGTGCCTGTTCCTTCCCTGAAGCCGGCAGCTCCTTCCTTCGCTGCCCGGCCATGGCCGGCGCTTGGGTCCTGTACCGCGCAGCTTCCAGAACGCGATTTCATTTTCAAGTCATGTGAATCAACCCCCCATAGAAAGGTGACCGTATGAACTCGTCACTGCCTGGCTGTTGTTTTGCGGTCGCTTGCAACTGATTATGAAAGCGCACACCAGTTCGATGGCTCTTCTGTTGGCGATACTCATCGCCGGTTCCAACCAGGCCGCCCGAGGCGCGGCCGATTCCTTCGTCAATTTCGAGACGCCACCCGTCCACCCCATCGCGCTCAGTCCCGACGGCGGCCAGCTTGCGGTCTGTAATCTCGCCGATGGCCGGCTGGAGCTCTTCGATGTGAGCTCGGGCACGGCGGTAT
>WNGA01003916.1_pt1 | contig 39834 bp, 36 predicted proteins | sample 5400061 | NCBI WGS metagenome assembly WNGA01 (sample SAMN13153366, study PRJNA577476) | soil metagenome | isolation source: 100 cm soil or saprolite under grassland replicate 2 | place: USA:California | collected 2016-06-15 | reverse complement strand
AGGCCACCCGCCGGCGAACCAGGGCAACCGGCTCAGGGGTGACGGTCACCGGCTCCGGCCCGGTCGGCGCCGGGGACTCTAGCCGGCCTGGGCCCGCATGGCGGCGATGAGGATCTCGGCGACCTCCGGGCGCGAGAACTCGGGCGGGGGCTTCTTCCCGTTCCGGAGCATCTCGCGGACCTTCGTCCCGGACAGGATCACCCTGACCTCGTCGTGGTGGGGACAGGTCTTCGGCGACGCCATGCCCTCGCACGTGAGGCAGTAGAACGAGTGCTCGAACATGAGCGGGGTGATCCCCAGCTCGCCCGGCTCGAACTCCTCGAAGATCTTCTGCGCGTCGTACGTCCCGTAGTAGTCGCCGACGCCGGCGTGGTCGCGGCCGACGATGAAGTGGGTGCACCCGTAGTTCTTCCGGCAGATCGCGTGCCAGATGGCCTCCTTGGGCCCGGCGTAGCGCATGGCGGCAGGGAACACCGAGATCATCGAGCGGTCCTTCGGGTAGTAGTCGGCGAACAGCGCCTCGTAGCACCGCATCCGGACGTCCGGCGGCACGTCGTCGGCCTTCGTGGCGCCCATCAGGGGGTGCACCAACAGCCCATCGACGATCTCGAGCGCGCACTTCTGGATGTACTCGTGAGCCCGGTGGATCGGGTTCCTGGTCTGGAACCCGACGACGGTCCTCCAGCCGCGCCCGGCGAACTCAGCGCGCGTCTCGGCCGGCGTCCTCCGGTACGCGCCGAAGTCGCGGTGCTGGGGCAGGCGGAACACCCGGAGCTCGCCGGCCGCGCACCAGTCGCCGGCGTCGTGCAGCGCCTTGACCCCCGGGTGGGCGAGGTCCTCCGTACCGAAGACCGCCTTCGCCTCCTTCTCGCGGTCCCGGCGGAAGACCTCCGCGACCTCCAGCACGGCGAGGGGCGAGCTCCCCTCGTGCGAGGCCAGGGCCACGGCCTCGGTGCCGCCGATCCGCTTGACCTCCTCCTCGTCCAGCGACAGCGTCACCGGGATCGTCCACGGGAGGCCGCCTTCGAGATGCATCGTCTCGAGGATGGAGTGGTAGTCCCGCTCGCCCACGAACCCGGTGAGCGGCGAAAGGGCGCCGACGGCGAGCATCTCGAGGTCGGACAGCTCGCGGTGGTTCACCGTCACCTTGGGGAGGTTGGTCGCCTCCTCCGCCAGCGGCTCCGCGTCCGCGCCGGCGGCAACCAGGTCAACCAGCGTGCCGCCGTGCGGGGCGATCGTCTCGTGGTCAGGCATGGTCTGTCAGGCCTTTCTGGTCGGGGATGCCCGCGCAGCTTACCCGGCTTGCTTGCATCGTTTGGCCGTCGAGTATGGGTACGAACGGGCCCGCGTATACTCGCTGAGTCCGTCCCGGGGCTCCGGGAATCCGTCGACGCACAACCGAACTCGGCGAAGTCGAAAGGAACCCCATGACCCCCCCGTTCCCGGACGACCTCATCGACGACCTCAACGCCCGGTTCGAGCACGAGGAGCCACGCGAGATCCTGCGCTGGGCGCTGGTCGACTCGGACCTCGAACGCGTCGCCGTGGCGTCGTCGTTCCAGGCCGAGGGGACGTGCGTGATCGACATGGCCGCCAAACTCCGGCCCGAGGTCCCGATCCTGTTCCTGGAAACCGGGTTCCACTTCGCCGAAACGCTCGCGTTCCGCGAGCAGCTGGCCGAGCGGCTCGCCCTCAACGTGGTCGACCTGGTGGGCGAGCACACCGTAGAGTCCCAGGCGGCCACGTTCGGCGAGCGGCTGTACGAGCGGGTGCCCGACGAGTGCTGCCGGATCAACAAGGTGGAGCCATTCGCCGAGGCGCTGCACGGGTTCGACGCGTGGATCACCGCGCTCCGGCGCGACTCCTCGCCGAGTCGCGCGGCGATCCCCATCGTCGAGCAGTACCAGCTCGAGCCGGGCCGGTGGATGCTGAAGGTCAACCCCGTGGCCAACTGGACCCGCAAGGACGCCTGGGACTACCTCCGCCAGAACGACCTCCCCCACAACCCGCTGTACGACCTCGGGTACGCGCAGATTGGGTGCGCGCCGTGCACCCGCATGGTGTTCACCGGGGAGGACGAGCGGGCCGGCCGGTGGGACGGCTCGCAGAAGGTCGAGTGCGGGATCCACGTCCGCTCGACCCCGCCGTCGGAGCCGCGGGCGGTCCCGACGGGGCCCTGAGCGCCCGGGCCGGAATCCCCGTCCTCACTCCGCCGGCGGCGGGACCGGGAACGTCGCGTGCCGCAGGCCGAACGACAGCACGCCGAGGTTCCCGCTGAACGAGATCGATCGGTAGGTCATTCCGGGCACCAGCTCGGGGAGGTCCAGCGTGAACGAGAACCTGTTCTTGAGGGCGCGAAGGACCAGGTCACTCTTGTGGATGGTGGCGTTCACTGTGACGGCCACGGGGAACCTGCTCGCTCCGACCTTGACGTTGCCGTCGGGGGTGAACCGGACGTTCACCGGCACGCCCTGATCCTGGAACGCGTCCGTGAGCTGCTGGTCCGTCATCGACGCGGTGCCCTGACCGCTGCCGGCCACGATCGTCGAGTCCTTGTGGAAGAGCAGCTTTGCCGGGGAGAACTTGACGTCGTGCAGGTCCAAGGTCACCCCGGTGAACTGGACGCCGTTCGCAGTGAAGTCGGTGGCCTTCACCTTGGCCGAGGAGAGCTCGCCCGACACCAGCTCCGGTACGAACAGCGCGCCGCCGAACGTGACGTCCGGGCTGCCCGACAGCCGCAGCGAGCGCTGGATCTGTCCGGCGACGTAGGACTCGGCCCAGATCCGCCCGGAGAAGTCCAGCACCAGGTACAGGGCGGCGATCACGATGACCGCGACGAGCACGCGGCCGATGACGCGCATGGGGCCGCCCTGCCGCCGCGGGGCGGAGAAGGGGCTCCCCGGGCGACGCGTGGGAAACGCCCGGCCACGGGGACGTGACATCACCATCCCGGGGACCTCACCGCCCGGTGCCGGAAACGCTCATGTGGGGATCTTGCCCCCTTTTCGGTCATGACACCAGCCACAGTGCGTCGCGGCGGAGGCCGACCGTGAGCCGCTCCCTCGTGCCGATGTTGTCCCCGTCGACCTGCACCGGGAACGGCTCCCGCCCGACGATCTCGACGGTCGAGGCGTCGTGCACGTACGTGACGTCCTTGCGCCGGACCAGTCCCCCGGAGAACACCTGGCGTAGCAGCACGGGGGCCGAGCGGCGCGACAGATGCTCGACGACCGTGACGTCGAGCCCGCCCTCCAGCCGGGCCTGGGGGGTCAGCCGGAGCCCGAACCGCTTGTAGAACGTGTAGGGGTTGGTCCTGCCGGTGAGCACGGTGATGGCCTCGAGCGGCGGCCCGCCGTCCACGGTGACGGTCATGAACGGCTTGCGGCCGGCGTAGCGCCACAGCACCGTGCGGAGCACCGCAGAGAGCGCCGCCCGCTCGAACTGGGCCCTGGACTCGGCCTGGCGCTCGTCGACCATGCCCATGGCCTCTGCGTCGATGCCGGCGCCGCAGTTCAGCACGAAGTACCGGTCCTCGATCCGGCCGAGCCCCAGCCGGCGGCCTCGCCCCTGCAGCGCTGCTCCGATGAGCCAGCCGGTTGCCTCCACTGGATCGGTGGGCATCCCCATGACCCGGGCGAGGACGTTGGTGGCCCCCCCGGGGAGGACGCCGAGCACGACGTCGCTCCCCGCCAGGCCGTTCACGGCCTCGTTGATGGTCCCGTCGCCGGAGAACACCACCAGCATGTCGTAGCCGTCGCGGACGGCCTGCAGAGCCATCTCGGTGGCGTGGCCCCGGCGGCGGGTCTCGTCGACCTCCAGCTCGAAGTCCGCGGCCAGCGCCTTCTCGATGACGTCGAGGACGGGGCGCGCCACCGTCCGCGCGACGGGGTTGGCCACCAGGAGCACCCGCTCGGGCCGCGGGCGCGCACCCATCAGCCGCCGGCCCCGCCGGACACGGGAGGGAGGAGCACGACCTCCTCGGTCTCGTCCAGCCGGCGGTCGAACGACGACCGCTCGCCCTCGACCACGGCCGAGCCCGCACGGGCGATCTCGCCGAACTTCGGCCCGAACTTCTCGGTGAGCGCTTCCACGACCTCGTCCACCGTGGCCCCGTCGACCTCGAGGCGAGCCGCTCCGGCGATCTCGCGGAGCGCCGCGAACAACCTCACCCGGGCCACGGGAGGTCCCAGGTGCGAACCAGGTGGCGGGCGATGCGCTCGGCCAGGCGATCGGAGAACCCGTCCTCGGAGTGGCCAAACGGGGAGGCCAGCCACAGCCCCTTCGGCTCGCCGGCCCGGCGGTACAGGCGCCAGGCCTCCTCCTCGTCGAAGAAGTGGTCGTCGCGTCCGTGGACGATCAGGACCGGGGTCGGGGCGATCTTGCCGACCACGTCCTCCGGCGACTCCTGGCGATCGATGGCCGGCGTGATCCGGACGCCCAGCGCCCGCCCGACGCGCCGCCCCCGTGCGGTGCCGGCGATCCAGGCCATGCGGCGAACCGCCTCCGAGGCGTGGCCGTCCCACCGGGCCGGCGTGGAGATCGCGACCACCGCGTCCACGCCGCCGAGCAGGGCGGCGTGCCGGATCACCGAGACGCCGCCCATCGACCCGCCGACCGTGCCCACCGGGGCGTGCCCCTCGCTCCTGGCCAGGGCGACGACGGCCGCGACGTCGTGGATCTCGAGGCCGCCGAACGTGGTCTCGCCGCCGGACAGGCCGTGTCCCCGGAAGTCGAACGCGTAGACGGTGAACCACCGGGCCAGGGCCTCGGCGAACCTCGCCGGCCGGGCCTTCCTGTGCCATGCGCTGAAGCCGTGGCACACGACCACGGCCGGACCGGCATCGCCCAGCCGGGTCCCCACGAGGTCGACGCCGTCGGATGTGCCCACCTCGAACGGCGAGGCGGCGACCCCGAACCGGTGGGACCTGGCGCGTGCGATCGGGAAGGGACGCGGCACGGCGTCACGATACCCGCGCCGCCCGGGGACGGAACGACCACCCGCAATCGGGTGGGCGAGCGTCGTCTGCTACCCTCGCGACGTTCTCGTGGCCAGACTGGTTCTGCTCTCGGATCGCTCGTCGGACCAGGTGCTCCCGGCGCTCGCGGCCACCGGTCTCGACGTGAAGGTCGAGCCCCTGTCCCCGGATTCGCTCGCCCATCTTGCGGACCTGTCACCGTGGGCCGTGGTGGTCGACGCCGCAGAGAACCCGCCACACGCCTACGCGATCCTGCGTGCGCTCGCGAGCGCCGGCGGGCGGCTGCCCGTGGTGGCAGTGCTGGAGCGCCGGGACCTGGAGCGCGTGCCGTGGGCGGAGGTGGTCGACGACCTGGTGGATCCCAGGGCGCCGGCGCAGGAGCTCGAGGTCCGGCTGGCCATCCTCCGCCGCCGGGCCGGCGCCGGGACCGACGACATCATCCGGCTGGGGCGCCTGCACCTGTCGACCGAGACCTATCAGGTGGAGGTGGACGGCCGGCCGCTGGACCTCACATACAAGGAGTTCGAGCTGTTGCGTTTCCTCGCGTCACGCCCGGGACGGGTGTTCACCCGGGCCGCGCTGCTGCGCGAGGTGTGGGGCTACGACTTCTACGGCGGAACCCGGACCGTGGACGTCCACGTCCGGCGGCTCCGGGCCAAGCTCGGGCCGGAGCACGAGCATCTCATCGAGACGGTGCGCGGCGTGGGCTATCGGGCCGCCGACGTGAACAGCCGCTGATTCCGCATCCCAGCCGGGGTGTCGGTCCTCAGGCCGCTCGCGGGCCGTCGTGGGAGCGGCGCAGGGTCACCCGGAGATGGTTCTCCACATCGCGAACCCCCGGCGTCGACCACGCGTCGTCGTCCGCCGCCCTTCGGGCCAGCGACGACGTCACGGAACCGGTCATCGTGACGACCCCCTCGGCCACCGTCACGTGGATGGGCTCCCGGCGGGTGAACGGATCCTCGCGCAACTGGTCCACCAGGATGCCGCGGATCTCGCCGTCTGTCGGCCTGAGGGCCGCCCACTGTCCGAACCACGCGTAGTCCGAACGGTCGCGGTCGCCGAGGGTCGTCACCTCGTCCTCCTTCCCCTGTCGTTCCTCGTTCTCGGGTGGGGGTCCCGGCGGCCTGGTCGCCGCCTGGCGGTCGCATCGCGCCGGCCCGAGCGAGCGCCGTCCCGCCCGGTGGCGTTGTTCCCTGAAGCAACCGCTTCAAACGAACCCCTTCCCGAGTACATTGTGGCTCGATGCGGCAGATTCCGGAACGGGCGATCGACGAGGCCACGCGCCTTTTCTCGGAGGCCCGGGAGATCCTCGGCTCGGGCGCGGAGCAGCTCCGGGACTGGCTGGCCACCCCTGAGGGTCGCCGGTTCCGCCAGCTCGTCGCCCGCGGACTGCTAGTCGGCTCCCCGCTGATCTTCCGGTTCCGGTTCTTCCGGGCGACCCCGATCGGCCGCCTGGTCGAGTTCGCCGGAGGCGCCGCCGTCCTCATCAAGCTCGCCGAGATCATCCGCGACTGGGAGCCCGACACCTTCCCGAGAGTCATCGACACGAGCGGCACCCGCCGCCCCGGCTGAGCCACCCCAGCCCCTCCGGGCGGTTCCTGGTGCCTCGCGGTCCTCCAATCGCTGTCGTCCGTCGCGGTGACCGTCGCTGCCTATCGAGTGACGATCTCGCTGCGAACGTCACGAAGCTAGGCCGGGACATCGTCTCGGCCGCTTTCCTCAGCGTCTCAGCGGAGCCACGTACGGGTTCTCCGGATCGGCTCCCTGAAGCTGCCACACCTCGTGGCCGAAGTTGGCGAACACCAGGGACTGGTCGGGTCCGGGGTCCTTCGTATCGCCCCGGTGGAGGATGTAGGCGAGCTGGTCGGCGCCGTCGACGAGTGGGACGCGGAACACGATCCCGAAGATGTCCTGCCCCACCGGGCGAAGCGGATCGGTCCACTGCGGCTGGGGCACTGCGCCCGTCCACACGTGCAGGCCCCAGAAGTCGTTGTAATCGGAGCTGGTCGGGTCGCCGTAGTCGCCGGCCGGGCGACGGTAGTGGATGAGGGCGAAGTCCTCGGCGGCTCCCCGCGACGCGTAGACGGTCTGATCGCCGACCTGGAACCACGCCGTGGGCGTCTCCGTCGGGATGAACGTCTGCTGATCGATGTCGGCCACGCCGCCGTCGCGGACGGTCACCGTCAGCGGCTTCGACAGGTCGGGTGGCCTCAGCCGGAACGCGGCGCCGTAGTCGTCGGTCGCGTCCGGCGGCGCACCCGTCACGACGGGTGAGCCCTCACTGGTGGCGTCGATCGTCACCCCCGAGCAGTCGGGGGCGCACGCGTAGTGCACTGTCGCGTGCCCCTGGGCTTCGGCCTGGGAGGTGTAGATGTTGACGTCGCCCTGTTCGAGCCAGATCTCCGGCGTGGTCGCCGGGACGAAGCTGCGGTCGGGGCTGTTGTCCGGGTCCTTCGTGTCGCCGCGGTGGACGATGAAGTTGACCGGCTGGGAGTCGTCGGCCAGCTTCACGAACGCGAAGCGTCCGTACTCGTCCTCCCCGAGGAACGGCTTGGGGGCAGTCCAGTCGGTCGCCTCCGAGGCGTCGATGGCATTGCCCCACAGGTGCAGCCCCCAGAAATCGTTGAAGTTCCCGGTGGTGTGGTCGCCGTAGTCGCCCGCCGGGCGGTGGTAGTGGATGAGCGCATAGGGGGTGGCCGGCCCGCCGGGCTCGGGGAACTCGACGCTCACGTTGACCACCTCGTCCGAGGCGAGGTGGCCCGACAGGTCGTTCACGATCGCCGAGAACGACAGCGGCGTGTCCGGCTGGTCCCGGAGCTGGCTGGCGTCGTAGAACACGCGATAGGGGGCGTTGTCGTCGGTCCCGATCGGGACGTAGTCGCCGTCGCCCACGCGGACGGCGAAGGTGACCTCGGCCGGCAGGTCCGTATCGAGCTGGGCGCCCACCTCGACGCGGTCGGTGACCTGCTGGCCGTCCCAGTTGTGGGTCGCGAGCTCCACCGTGTCGCCGTCGTGGGGGCTCGTGATCTGGATGCCGGGCGCCTCGGGGCTCGCCGGCACCGCCTTCTTCGCCTTGTACACGACGAACCCGAGCGCCGGCACGGTGAGGCTCAGGGCGCCGTCCGGGCCGGCCGTGACCTTGTCGAGACCGCCGAAGGGCTGGGACACGAGCTCGAACTTCGATCCCTGAGGGGAGTAGGTCGAGACGGAGGCGGTCGCCGGGCTCTCGCTGTTGTTCAGCGCGACGACGTACTCGATGCGCTGGTCGCGGTCGAACCGGGAGAACGCGTACACACCGGGACCGTCGGTGGAGGAGCGGTAGATCTCCGCGCCCGTCCGCAGGGCGGGGTTGTGGTCGCGGATCTTCGCCAGGTCGTGGATCGCCCTGTACAGCGGGTGGTTCGGGTCGAAGTTGTCGTCGGACGTCGTCTCGTCGGTGCCGATGAGGTCGTCGTCGGCGTAGGACGGCACGTCGTTCGCGAACATGTCCTGGCGGGCGTCCTTGTCGCCGCCGTCCCCCGTGAACCCCTGCTCGTCGCCGTAATAGATGACCGGCGATCCGCGGGAGAAGAACATCAGCGCGTGCGCGAGCTTCGACCGGGCCACCAGCTCGGCGTCGCTCGCGTCCGGCTGGTCCACCCGCTGCAGGAAGTAGCCGATCCGCCCCATGTCGTGGTTCCCGAGGAACGTCGGCATGGCGTAGGCGTTGCTGTCCGTGTCCGTGTAGTAGTCGTCCTTGGCGAAGAAGTTCCGCAGGTCGTCGGTCGGCCCGCTCTGCGACGCGAAGTCCCGAGCGGCCAGCTGGAAGCCGAAGTCGATCGTCGACTGGAGCTTCCCCCTGGTGGAGAACTCGCTCATGAACTGCGGGCCGAACTGCTGGTCGAACACCTCGCCGAAGGCGAAGAAGTCCGGGACGCCCGCGTCCTTCGCGTCGCTCACGATGTCCGGGCCGAACTTCTGCCAGAACTCCATGTTCACGTGCTTGGTGGTGTCGATGCGGAACCCGTCGACGTGGAACTGGTCGATCCACGACCTGTAGATGTCGGTCATCCCGTCGACGACTTCCTTGCGTTCGGTCCACAGGTCATCGAGACCGAAGAAGTCGCCGTACAGGGAGTTCTCGCCCGTGAAGCTGGTGTTCCCGCGGTTGTGATAGTAGAGCGGGTTGTTGAGCCAGCCCGGGTTCTTCGCGTTCTCCTCGCCGGCCGGCACGAAGGGCGTGTACGGGAACGAGCTGGCGTCGACCTCCGGGAACGTGTAATCGGGCTGGCCGTAGTACGCGTAGTCCGAGTCGTCGAACGCCACCCCGTTGACGTCCCGGTAGGGGAAGTCGCGCTTGTTGCGGTATCCGGCGTTGCCCTCGAGTTGGATGACATCCGCGGTGTGGTTGGTGACGATGTCCATGAACACCTTGATGCCGCGGGCGTGCGCCTTGTCGACCAGGCGGGCGAACTCGGCGTTCGTCCCCAGGTGCGGGTCGACGTGGAGGAAGTCCCGGATCCAGTACCCGTGGTACCCGGCCGAGTGGCCGTACAGGTCGGTCGAGTCCTCCTGCACCGCCTTGTTGGTGAAGATGGGGCCGACCCAGATGGAGTTCACGCCGAGGTTCTCCAGGTACGGCAGCTTGCGTCGCAGGCCCTCGAGGTCCCCGCCGTGGTAGTACCCCTTGTCGCTGGGGAGGTACCCGTGCTGGAGGACGTGCTCCTGCGTGTCGTTGGCCACGCACACGCCGGCGTAGTCCCCGCAGTTGTTGTTCGGGTTCCCGTCGTTGAACCGGTCGGGGATGGCGAAGTACAGGACGTCGTTCGCGAACGGATGGCGCACCGGCGCCCGGACCAGGGCGGCGTCGTCCACCGGCACGGAGGGGATGACCGAGATGTCGAGGACGTGGCTGGTCTCGTTGTAGGTGAACGTGACGTGGTCGCCGACAGCGCCCACGTAGAACGTGACGTTGGCGCCGTCGCGGACCCCGCCGGCCCCGTAGTTCTCGGCCCAGGACTCGTCGATGGTGACCTTCGTCTCGTAGTTGCCCGCCGGCAGCGCCGACGTGGAGAGCCGCGCGATGCCGTCGCCGTCCGCGTCCTGGAGCCACGAGCGCAGGCATGACGGGTCCCAGTCGGCGGCGCAGCCGAGCTCGCTCTGGAAGCTGCCCGGCGAGGTGGCGATGACCGAGCCCTTGTTGTCGGTGACCCAGTGGCTCGTGTTGTCGAAGTAGAACTTGACGCTCGCGGCATCGGCGAGAACGAGCGGGATGTTGGGGCCGTCGCGCACCGCGCCGAGGCCGTAGTTCTCGGCCCAGGAGTCGTCGAGCGCCGCCTTGTATTCGTAGCTGCCGGCCGGCAGGGCGAACGTCGCCTGCCACACGCCGTCGTCGGCATCGAAGGTCAGATGGGTGGCGGCACAGTCCGGCATCCAGTCGCCGGAGCAGCCGAGCTCACTCTGGAGGCTGCCGGCAATTGTCACAGTCGCCGGCTCGGCGACCGCCGGCGGTGCCGTTCCGACGAGGCCGGCCATCGAAGCGGCCACGGCCAGGACCAGCGAGAGCGCGAGGGTTCTCCGGGACATCACCGTCTACCTCCCCAACCGAGTGGCGAGCGCCCCTCACCGCTCGCGGGACCTGCTCCGCGGGCTGAGTCAACTCCACGCCAGACACCGCGTCAAACGGTCAACCGGGGGACCGCCAGCGGGAGGCCCGGGCGGCCCGGTCATCATCCGAGAGAGTGGCTGGTCGGCTTATTGTCCGGGACCAGGCACGCGCCATTCGACCGGAACGGAGCGCTTGGGTGGAGCCTCATGAAATGAAGCGCCTGTATCTCGAGCATCGCGAAGTGGAGGAGGCGCGGGACCGGGACGCGGTCGTTGCGACGTTCGACGAGGAATGCTTCCTCGAGAACGTCGCGGTCGGTTCCCGGGCGGAGGGTCGCGCAGAGGTGCGCCGATCCTACGAAGCGCTGTTCGAGGCCTTCCCCCGTCGCTCACGCATGCGCGGGGGAGCCGCCGGCCTTCGCGGCCGGCGGCCCCGGACCCCGAGCAGACTGGTTCAGGTGGTCACGATCAGCGTGTGGTGGCCGGGCCCCGTGGCGACTTTCACCTCGGTGCCGCGATTGGTCTCGCGGAGCTCATACGTCGCCACCGGCTGCCCGTCGAGCACGACCGCCGCCGGATGCGAGCCACGCGGGAGGGTGTGACCGATCTCCACGTCGCTCGCGCCCACCCCCGCGGTCGTGATCTCCGTCCAGTAGGTGCCGCCGGCGTGCGACGCGAGCACGGAGGCCGACCCGTCCCCCAGGCGGATGTCCGTACCCTGCACCGATGCCTGACCCTGCGGCACCTGGGGCACGAACTCGACGCGGCCGCGGCCGAGGTCGGGACGCACGCCCAGCCACTGGTGCACCACCGGCCAAGCAGTGCCGTAGTTCCCCCAGGCCTGCATGAACATCGAGCGGCAGGTCCAGCAGCGGTCGATGTTCGGGCCGAAGTCGGGCGAGGGGAAGATCTCGGGCATCGCCCCCGGCTGCTCGTCCGGCGTGCCGCCCGTGGCGGGCTCGGCGAACATCGTCTCTGCCAGCGCGTGCGTGTAGCGCTGCTGCTGACCGGGGCCGAGGCGACCGTAGTTGCCCTCCCCGACCGACTGGATCGAGGTCGTGAGGCCGAAGATCGTCTCCTCTCCCTGGCCCTCGGGGCCGCCGCCGCAGCCGGTGTGGAACAGGCCCGTGTTGAGTGGGTGATCGCCGCTGTAGCAGTTGTTCTCCCGCCCGGCGAGCGCCGTGTTCCCGTGGTCGTACGGCGCGAGCCCGGGGATGGGCCCGCCGTTGTCGGCCAGCTCAGCCTCCATCGGCGTCTGACCGATCCAGTGCTTCTGGAAGACCTGCTGGTCGCCCGGGTCGTCCAGCGAGTCGGCGTACTGCTGCGCGGCTTGGTACCACCAGGTCGAGTCGAACCGCTCACGGAGCTTGCGGGAGAGGTTCTTCGCCCAGGCGAACGTGCGTCCGTCGCCCTTGGACTTCGCCATGTCGGCCAGGTCGGAGAGTCCGCGGATGAGGTAGACGGTGTTGTCCAGCTTCTCCTCGCCCAACCCCGACCGCTCCACGTTGCCGAGGCCCTCGGGCCAGCCGTCGTGGTCGTCGTCGAGCCGGGCGACGACGTACTGCAGGTTGCGCTTGACGAACGCGTACATCTCGTCGCGGAACGCGTTGTCGCCGGTCCAGCGCCAGACCAGCGCGACGGCGCTCGGGAACTTGACCGTCTCGTCGGTGTTGAAGTCGTACGAGGTCGTGCCGTCGGGATTGGTGTGGCGCGAGTCCTTCCCGAACCAGATCGAGCCGTCGGCGACGGCCTCGTGTACCACCACGCCCGTGCCGGGATTGAGGATCTCCGAGATGTCACGCAGTGCCCGCAAGTGGTCCTCGATTGGCTCGAACTGCCCGAGCGCCACGCTCGCGAACGACGTGTACTCGGCGTCCGTGCCGAAGATCCACGGGTAGTCGGGGAAGCCGGCGCCGATCCAGCGGGCGTTCGGGACGGTGCCGAGGGGCGGCGGGAACTGCTTGCCCTGGTCGGTCCAGCGGATCTGCAGATTCTCGGCAGTCTGCGTGAGGTCGCCGAGGTTCTGCTTGCCCCATTCGACGGCGTCTTGGACGAGCGGGTCGTCGGGGAGCGAGAGCTGCGTGTGCTCCGCGAGGCTCTGACGCGAGTCGATCTTGGTAGCGAGCTCGCCGTCCGGGTCCTGGAGGGCGGCGGCGAGCTCCTGCCGCGCGGGCGTCAGGCCCTGGTCGGAGCCGGCCACGGCCAGCCAGACGGTCTTCGAGCCGCCCGCGGAAAGCGAGAGCGTGTAGGTCAGCTCGCCGCCCGTGCCGCGGCCGAACGGGCCGTCGTCGCACTGGGACGGCTTGGGGTCGGCCGGCGCCCCCGGCTCGGTGCCCGTGCAGCGGTGGCCGGGCTGCGGCCCCCAGAACTGGTCACCGATCGCGCCCGAGTCCGGCGTCATCGAGGTGCCCACGAGCGCCGCATAGTGGTGCTCCGGCGCCCCGGGCAGCGCGCCGTCGTCGGTGAACACGAGGTCCTGGCCGTCGAAGCTGCCCTGATCGGGGATGTTGTCGCTGGCGTTGGGCGTGACGCCCCCGAACCCCCACGGGTACTGCCCCATCAGCTCGGAGTGGGCGTCGACGGACAGCGTCACGGTCCGCGCTGCCCCGGGGTTGGTGACCTCGAGACCGAACAGCGCGGCCCGCCGCCCATCGGGGACGAAGTCGGTCCGCTCGACCTGAAGTCCGGCGGTGTCCGGCAGGTCGTAGCGGGTGTAGCCCCAGCCGCTCGAGAACTTCGTCGCCGGCGCGACCCACTGGCCGTCGACCCCGAACCACACCCCGTCGACGAGTTTGAGCGGCGGCGTCCAGACGCCGCCCATCTCCCCCGTGATATGCCAGCCGTTGGCGTAGAACCGCCCGTCCTCGAAGCCGATCGAGTAGGCCCGTGTCCCGGCGGCCACCTCGCGGCGATCCTGGAGCCGGCTCGTCGTCGACAGGTCGGGCGTGGCCGCCTCTCGGGGATCCTGGAGCCGGCTCGTCGTCGACAGCTCGGGCGGGGCCGCCTGGGCCGCCCCCACGGTCATGAAGACCGCGAGGACCCCAAGGCACAAAGCACGCGATACGCGCAATGAATCCACCTCCCTTCGTTGTATTTCGACCTTACTCCTGACCTGTTCGAGCTGAACGATCGGGATCGACGCGAAGGGAAGCTCGCCGGCTGCTCGAAGCCGTCCCGCACGACGCCTGGAAGGCGCTGTGGTACTCGGCCTCGTGGGGCCTCCGGTCGGAGAGACGATGGCATGTCTCCGAACGTGTGACCGATGTGTCCGGAACACCCTGTCACCGATGCCTCCACGCAGCACAGCGGTGAACCGTCCCGGTCGTAACCCAGAGTTAACGGCGCCGAAACCACGGGGACACCGCTCCGGCGGTAGCCTCGTTCGCGTCCATCACCCGTTCGAAGGGGGAACTCGGCATGACCACACCCAAGGACGTGCTGGCCCTGGCCAAGGACGGCGGAGCCCAGATCGTCGACCTCCGCTTCTGCGACCTGCCGGGCCTCATGCAGCACTTCTCGGTACCGATCGGCGAGCTCGACGAGAGCGCATTCGAGGACGGCTTCGGGTTCGACGGCTCCTCGATCCGGGGGTTCCAGGAGATCCAGGAATCCGACATGCTCCTCGTGCCCGACACCGAGGGCGCGTACATCGACCCGTTTCTCAAGCATCCGACCCTGGTCCTGAACTGCTTCGTGAAGGACCCGGTGACGACCGAGTGGTACTCGCGCGACCCGCGATACGTGGCCAAGAAGGCCGAGGCCTACCTCAAGCAGACCGGCATCGCCGAGACGTCGTTCTGGGGGCCGGAGTGCGAGTTCTACATCTTCGACTCCATCCGATTCGACCAGAACCAGCACGAGGGCTACTACCACATCGACGCCGTGGAGGGCATGTGGAACTCCGGCGCCGAGGAGGGCGGCCACAACCTCGGGTACAAGCCCCGGTACAAGGAGGGGTACTTCCCCCTGCCTCCCATGGACCACTACCAGGACCTGCGCAGCGAGATGGTGCTGAACCTGCAGAAGGTCGGGATCACGGTCGAGGTCCAGCACCACGAGGTCGGCACGGCGGGCCAGGCGGAGATCGACATCCGCTACGACACGCTGCTGAAGAGCGCCGACAACGTCATGAAGTACAAGTACGTCGTCAAGCAGACCGCCCGGCAGAACGGCAAGACGGTCACGTTCATGCCGAAGCCGATCTTCCAGGACAACGGCTCCGGGATGCACACCCACCAGAGCCTGTGGACCGGCGACGAGAACCTGTTCTGGGACGAGGTCGGGTACGCCCAGTTCTCCGACACGGGCCGGTACTACATCGGCGGGCTGCTGGCCCACGCCCCGTCGCTGCTGGCCTTCTGCGCGCCGACGACGAACTCGTACCGCCGGCTTGTGCCGGGTTACGAGGCGCCGATCAACCTCGTGTACTCGCAGCGGAACCGCAGCGCGTGTATCCGCATCCCGGTGTTCTTCAAGACGCCGAAGGCCAAGCGGCTGGAGTTCCGCTCACCGGACCCGACGGCCAACCCGTACCTCGCGTTCAGCGCGATGCTGCTGGCCGGCCTGGACGGCGTGAAGAACAAGATCGAGCCGCCGGACCCGATCGACAAGGACCTGTACGACCTCCCGCCGGAGGAGTCCTCGCAGGTGAAGCAGGTGCCGGGCTCGCTCGAGGAGGTCCTGAACGCGCTCGAGGCCGACCACCAGTTCCTGCTGGAGGGCGGTGTCTTCACCCAGGACGTCATCGACACCTGGATCGAGTACAAGCGCGACCGAGAGCTCGACCAGGTTCGACTCCGTCCCCACCCGTACGAGTTTGCGTTGTATTACGACCTGTGACATATATCACCACAACGATTGACAGCGGGCCTGCGTGCAGCGCAGGTCCGCTTGTTGTTATTCATGTCATCCCCCGGTGCTAGGGTCGATGCATGGAGCGGGAGCTCGAGGAACTCAGCTGGGCAGCCGGCCTGTTCGACGCAGATGGATGGTTCTCATTCTCGGAGGTGCAGCCCTCCGCTCAGGCGTCTCTGGCCCAGATCGACCATGAACGATCTTGCGGTTCGGGGCCGTCATCGGTGTGGGACCCGTCCACGGCCCATACGCCCCGCGACACTACGCATGGTCGCGACGGCCTCAATATGTATGGAGGGTCTACCGCTTCGAGTTCGTGCAAGCCACGCTTGTCGACGACGGCTGAAAACTGAGCACTTCTCGCCGGTCGAAAACTGAGCAGGTCCCACACCTGCACAGCCGTTCGACCGAGCCTCCGGTCCAACCGAGACCGGAGGAGGAAGGGGTGTACTCAGTGCACGACTGGGCCGATGTCCACCGCCTGCATCGCGAGGGCCTGCCCCAGGCGCAGATCGCCAAGCGCCTGCGGATGAGCCGCAACACCGTGGCCCGCTTGCTCGGGCTCGACGACCCACCGAAGTACCGGCGAGCGGCTTTGCCGTCGCTCCTCGATCCGTTCAAGGACGCCGTGGCGGCCATGCTCGATGAGGACGCCGAGGTCCCCGCCACGGTGGTGCTCGAGCACCTCCGACGGCGGGGGTACACGGGCGGCATCACGATCCTGAAGGACCACCTGCAAGGGGTCCGCCCCCACTTCCTGGCCGCCCGGGCCTACCAGCGGACCACGTACCTCCCCGGTGAGGTGGGCCAGTCCGACTGGTGGCACACGGGCCAGCAGATCCCGGTCGGCGGGGGCCGGACCCGCGAGGCGTTCGGCTACCTAACGACGCTCCCGCACTCGGCGGCCCACGCCGTGGTCTACAGCTTCGCCCGGACCATGGCGGAGCTCCTGCCTGCGATCCTCGGGTGCCTGTGCCGCCTCGGCGGGGTCCCGGAGGTCCTGTTCATCGACAACGACTCCGCCGCCATCGCCTCGGGGAAGGGTCGCCACGCCATCCTTCACGAGGAAGTAGCCGCGGTGGCCGGGCACCTCGGACTGAAGATCGTGGTACTCGAGCCGGCCCGACCGGAATCCAAGGGCCAGGTCGAGCGGACCGTCGAGTACCTGGAGACCTCGTTCCTACCGCTCCGGCACTTCGAGAGCCTGGTGGACTTGCAGGAGCAGTCCGACGCCTGGACGGCCGAGGTGGCCCACCGTCGACACCACCGCCGGGTCGGTGGGCGGGTCGGCGACGCACTCGCCGTCGAACGGGGTCACCTCCGAGGGCTGCCCGCGGTCCTGCCCGACGTCGACCGTCGCACGGAGGTCCGGGTCACCAAGGACGGGTTCGTGCGGGTGGCAGACGTCGACTACTCGGTCCCGCCGGGCCTCTCCGGGCGCCGGCTGCAGGTTCGGGTGTCGCTCACCGAGGTCGTCGTGCACTGCGAGGGGAACGAGGTGGCCCGTCACGCCCGGAGCTACGTCCCTGCCGACGTGGTTCTGGCGCCGGCGCACGTCCGGGCCCTCCGGCAGGCGAGGGAGGCCCGGTCCCGGCTCAGAGACGGCGACGTCGAGCTCCCCAAGATCGACCTCACGCGGTACGACGCCCTGGCAGGTGCGATCTCGTCGGCCCCCTCACCCTTGGGGCCGTCCGCCAACGGCTCAGAGCCGCTCTCAGAGGCCGGCTTTCCGGAGGTGGTGGCCAGATGAGCGCCACCTCGGAGGTGGCGTACCTGGCGAGGGCCCTGAAGGCACCGCGCGTCGCGGCCCTCGCGGCCTCGCTCGCCGAGCGGGCCCGGGCCGAGGGGTGGGACTACGAGCAGTACCTGGTCCAGGTGCTCGGTGAGGAGGTGGCGTCCCGAGAGACCCACGGTGGGGCAGCCCGGGTCAAGGCGGCCCACTTCCCCCAGGTGAAGACCCTCGACGACTTCGACTTCTCGTTCCAACGCTCGGTCAAGCGCCAGCAGGTGGCCCACTTGGCCCAGCTCGACTTCCTGAGGGAGGCCACCAACGTCGTGTTCCTGGGGCCACCGGGGACCGGCAAGACCCACCTGTCGATCGCCCTGGGGGTCCAGGCCGCCCGGCGCGGTCACCGGGTGGCCTTCGCCACGGCGCACCAGTGGGTGCTCCGCCTGGGGGCGGCCAAGCGGGCCGGGCGGCTGGAGGAGGAGCTGGAGCGCCTGGGAAGGATCCCGCTCGTGATCGTCGACGAGGTGGGCTACATCCCGTTCGACCCGGAGGCCGCGGCGCTGTTCTTCGCCCTCGTGTCCACCACGCCGAGGTCATCGTGCTGAAGGGCGAAAGCTACCGCCTGAAGGGCAAGGGGAAGGAGGTGATGGCCTCCGAGGCCTCGTAGGTGCTCAGTTTTCAACCGGCGGTTTCTGCTCAGTTTTCGGCCGCCGTTGACACCACGCTCGGCTTCTTGTGGCGCTGGCTGGGCGAAACAAAAAGAGTCCAAGGCGCCACATCGCTGAGGCGCTATGTCGCGCCCGACTCGTTGGAGAGCCTTCGCGCGGACGACATGCGCTGGACGACTTGGTCCCGGAGGGAGCAACTCGCTTGGGCCGCGGGGTTCTTCGACGGCGAGGGATGCTTCAGCTATTCGCAATCCTCAGGCAGCGGCTGCGTGGCCATCACACAGACCGATCGGAGGCTGCTGGATTGCTTTCGCGGCATCGTTGGTTTCGGGAAGGTCTACGCGCCTTACAAGAATCGGGCGGAAGACGGCTTCAAGCGAAAGCCTCCTTTCTTCTATCGGGCGACGGGCCACCAGCTTGTCCAGGCTACGGCGGCGATGCTCTTGTTCAAGCTGACCAAGGTCAAGAAGATCCAAGCGGTGGAATTCCTGGCACGGATACGTGCACGTTCGCACTGCGCCAACGGGCATGAGCTCAGGAACAAGCCCGGTGGATGCCCGAGGTGCGTCGCCGATTTCTGGCAAGAGTATCGGGAGGGTAGAGCTACACGGCTGGGGATGCGGGCGAAGGCCCTCCGCGCTGAGTGAATGCTGGTCCGCGCGCCGGCCGTCTGGATGTCCGGACGCTCGTCGGGTCAACCCCGCGTCGGCCGGTCCGGCAGGATGGCGTCGGCCTCGATCTCCACCAGCCAGCTGGGGTCGAGGAAGCCTCGCACCACGACCATCGTGCTCGCCGGGCGGATGTCCGAGAACACCTCGCCGTGGGCCCTGGCGATGTCCTCCCAGTCCTCGAGGCCGGTGAAGAAGATGCGGGTCCGCAGGACGTGCTCGGGGCCTGCGCCGGCCTCCGCGAGCGCGGCGAGGATGATCTCCAGGCATCGCCGCGCCTGGCCGTAGGCGTCCTCCGGAGGATCGGCGCCGTCCGGCATGATCGGCGCGGTCCCCGACACGGTGACGTGGCGGCCGTCGACCACCGCCCGGGAGATCCCGATGGCCGGCTCGTAGGGCGAGCCCGACGAGATCAACCGCCTGTTCGTCGCACCGGTCATGCGTATCCCTCCTTCGCTAGGCGACCGCCTCCGCGAACACGCGCTCCATGGCGGAGCGGACCCGCCGGGTGATGCGCCGGTAGTCGTCGAGGAACGCCTGCCGCGCGTATTCCTCGTATCCCAGCCGGCGGGCCAGTGCGAACTGCTCCTCCGGCCCGGCCGGCAGCACCTCGGCGCTCACCCTCCGGTCGACCTCCAATGCGTCCTTCACGTCCGAGAGGAACACGAACGCCTCCCCCAGCGCGTGGGCCACGCTGTCCTCCAGCAGCCGGGCCTCCGCCAGCGCCTCCACGGCGTCCAGCGTCCCCCGCCGGCGGACACCCTCGTGCCGCCCGCCGTGGCGCATCAGCGTCAGCTCGACGGCGAACTGGACGTCGGCCAGGGACCCGTACCCGAGCTTGAACGCGAACCTCCCGGCCTCCGGTGGCCGGACCCGCTCCCGCTCGATCCGTCGCCGCATCTTGTGCATCGCCGCGACCCACCCCGGCGGCAGGTCCTCCGGGTACGCGAAGTCACTCGCGAGCGACTCGAATCGCCGGCCGAGCGCTGCATCGCCCGCGACGAACCGCGCCCGGGTCAGCGACTGGAACTCCCACGGCTCGGCCCACCGCTGCCAGTACTCGAGGAAGGCCGTCATGCTCCGGGCCAGCGGACCGCTGCGGCCCTCGGGCCGGAGGTCGGCGTCAGGCTCGAAGCCCTGGTCCCGGACGCCGGCCAGGACCCGCTCCGAGGCCCGGACGGCCTCGGCGAAGTCCCCGCTCCCCTCCCCCTCGTACGCGAACACCAGATCCAGGTCCGAGGCGAAGTTCAGCTCGCCGGCGCCCAGCTTCCCCAGGCCGATCACGGCGAGCGGGACCCGCGGGCGGGCCGCGTCCACGGCCCGGGCGATCACGGTGTCCGCCACGCCGGCCAGCACCCGGCCGGTCGCCCGGACGTCGGACTCCCGGCCCGCGTAGGCGGCGACGGCGGCCACGAGCGCCGCGCGGGGATCGGTTCGCACCGCCTCCTCCCCTGATCGCCCGAGCGCGAACACCATCGACGGCGCGGAGACCACCAGGTCGGTAGCGAATGTGCTCGCCGCAGCCACATGCGCGAGCCGGCGGGCCGCCTCCGGGTCGGCCGCCAGGGCGTCCGCGGCCACCGGACGGTCGCGGAGCGCGATCGCCATCCGTTCCAGCCTCGTCAGCGCCGCGTCGGGATTCGACGACAGCGCCAGGGCCGGCGCCATCACCGGGAACACGTTCGCCAGGACCTTGCCGATCCGCGACGACGGCTCGACCAGCCGCTGGAAGACGTCGTACGCGGCCCCGGGCGCCGTGAACCCCAGCCCGGCCAGGAGCTCCTCCGTGGCCTGCCTGCCGATGCCGGGGCGGAGCTCGGTGTTCGAGGGCCCCGCAAACGCCTCCAGCAGCGGTCGGTAGAACATCCGCTCGTGGAGCCCGCGGACCTGCGTGGTCTCGCGGTCGTACACGCGCCGGAGCATCGAGGGGCTGGCCATCCCCAGGGCCCGGGCCAGCCGGTTGAGGGCGTCGGGGTCCTCGGGGAGCTCGTGCGTCTGGAGGTCGCGGACGATCTGCAGCCGGTGCTCCAGCCGCCGCAGGAACCGGTAGGCCTCGCCCAGGTCTCGGGCGTCCGGTTCAGCGACGTAGCCGTCCTCGGCCAAAGCGGCCAGCGCCCGCAGCGTGTTGGGCTCGCGCAGGCGGGCGTCGCGCCGGCCGTGCACCAGCTGCAGGAGCTGCACGGCGAACTCCACGTCGCGGATCCCGCCGCGGCCCCGCTTGACCTCCGTCGCCTCCTTGCCCCGGGCCCGCACGTATTCTTCGAGCCGGACCTTCGTGCGCCGGACCTCCTCGATCGCGGCCGGCGGCAGCTCGTCCGGATACACGATCGGCGCCATCCGCTCCACGAACTCCCGGCCGACGTCCGGGTCGCCGGCGACCGGTCGGGCCTTGATCTGGGCCTGGCGCTCCCAGACCGCCGCGTGGCGCTCGTAGTGCTCGACGGTGGCGTCCAGCGAGCGGACCAGCGCTCCGGACCGGCCCCCCGGTCGGAGATCCGCGTCGACGCGGAGGGCCACGCCCTCGTCGGTTGGCTCCGAGAGCAGACGGACCAGCCCGGCGGCGGCCCGCTCGGCCAGGCGCTGGTCCTCCGGGCCGGCTCCGGGATGCAGGAACAGCACGTCGACGTCGGAGGAGTAGTTGAGCTCGGCCCCCCCGAGCTTGCCGAGCCCGATCACGGCGAGCGGTGTGTCCCGGACGGCCTCGGCCAGGATCGCGTCGGCCACGTCGGAGATCTCGGCGACGACCTCCTCGAGCGGCGCACCCATGAGGTCCCGGGCCGAGACGCGCAGCATGGCCCGGCGGCGGAACCGCCGGAGCGCCGCGCCCCGGTCGCCGAGCCGCCCGATGTCGGCCCCGAGCTCATCCGCGAGCTCCTCCCGCGAACGTGCGCGGAGGTCATCCAGGGCGGCCGTCTCCTCGGGATGGGCGACCAGGAAGTCGGCCGACGCCGAGGAGAACCCCAACAGCCGGGCCGCGGGGGCCAGCACCTCCGGCCGCTCCAGCGCCTCCCGGGCAGCCGCGCGCTCCCCGACCCGCGACAGCTGCAGCCGGGCGAGGTGCGGATCGGGCGCGTCCGACAACGCACGGCCGAGCGCCTCCGGCGAGATGGCCAGGTGGGAGGTCTCGCGCATACGGCCGGATGGTATCTCCCGGGCCTCCCCGCCCCGGTCTCTCAGGCCCTGGCCCCGTCATGGCGCCACAACGTGCCTCGATCCAGGGTCGTCGCACGTCTTGTCTCGCTGTGGCGGCCAGGCGCAAACTGTGGCCGTGCCCGCCTCCGGGGCTCCGGGCAGTACGGGGCCGGAAAGGGGGAGGCATGGATCAGAGGCTGTCCGAGCGTCTTGCCGAGCTGACCCGTGAGGTCGAGGCCGTGCGGCGGGAGAACCGGCGCCTTCGGCGAAGGGCGGGACGGGCGTCCGCGGCTGGGCGCTGCAGACCTCGGGCACGACCTACGGCGTGTACGGCCAGTCCAGCAGCTCGAGCGGAACGGGGTCCGGGGGTACGCGAGCGCGTCGTCGGGCACGACCTAGGGAGTCTACGGCTCGTCCAACAGCACGAGCGGCAAGGGTCTCTACGGAGTCGCGTCGGCGTCCTCGGGCCCGAACCACGGGGTCCTGGGGCGAATCCGCCAGCACGAGCGGAGCAGGAGTCAAGGGCTCGGCGCGGGCGTCCTCGGGCACCAACTTCGGTGTGTTGGGGACCGCAATCAGCCCGGATGGATACGGTGTGTACAGCTTCGGCCGATTCAAGAGCACCGGCCGGAGCTTCATCGGCGCCCCCAACTCCGCACCAGCCGACAGCGATCTCGACAAGGGGATGATCTCGTTCCATCTCGATGAAGCGGCCAACAAGCTGAGGATGCGAGTGAGGTACTCCGATGGGACGTTGAAGACCGGGTCGGTGAACCTGACCTGAAACCCCGGGCCGAATCGGTCCCCCGATCTCCTTCGAACGTGTTGGTGAGCACGTCGGGAGCGACGTGTAACCAGGCCGTAACGCCCATCGGATAGGCTCGGTGCGTGGCACTGTCCAGGGAAGCTGAGTTCGTCCTGCGCACCGTCGAGGAGCGCCGGATCGAGTTCATCCGGCTGTGGTTCACCGACGTGCTCGGCACGCTGAAGTCGTTCGCGATCACGCCCCAGGAGCTCGAGGAGGCGTTCGCCGAGGGCAAGGGGTTCGACGGCTCCTCGATCGACGGCTTCTCGCGGATCCAGGAGTCGGACATGGTCGCCATGCCGGACCCCTCGACGTTCCAGATCGTGCCGTGGAAGTCCGAGGCGGGGGTAGCGCGGATGTTCTGCGACGTGCTGAACCCCGACGGCACGCCCTTCGAGGGCGACCCCCGGTACGTCCTGCGGCGACAGCTCCAGCGGGCCGCCGACCTGGGGTACGCGTTCTACGTCGGCCCGGAGCTGGAGTACTTCTACTTCCGGGACTCGCGAGGAACCGAGTTCCTCGACCAGGGCGGCTACTTCGACCTCACGCCGCTCGACGTCGCGCACGACTACCGCAAGCGGACCGTGCAGTACCTCGAGCAGATGGGCATCCCCGTCGAGTACGTCCATCACGAGGTCGCCCCGTCCCAGCACGAGATCGACCTCCGCTACACCGACGCCCTGGCCATGGCCGACAGCGTCATGGCCTACCGGCTGACCGTGAAGGAGGTCGCCCAGGAGTTCGGCGTCTACGCCACGTTCATGCCGAAGCCGGTGGCCGGCGTGAACGGCAGCGGCATGCACACCCACATGTCGCTGTTCTCCGGCGACCGCAACGCGTTCTTCGACCCCCACGACGAGTACCACCTGTCGCACGTGGCGAAGGGGTACATCGCCGGGCTGCTCGCGCACGCGCGCGAGATCACGCTGGTCACCAACCAATGGGTGAACTCCTACAAGCGGCTGGTGCCCGGGTTCGAGGCGCCGGTGTACGTATGCTGGGCGCGGCGGAACCGCAGCGCGCTGGTCCGCGTGCCGATGTACAAGCCGGGCAAAGAGGAGGCGGTTCGGCTCGAGTTCCGCTCCCCCGACCCGGCGTGCAACCCGTACCTGGCGTTCGCGACGATGCTCGCCGCGGGGCTGGCCGGCATCGAGGGCGACTACGAGCTGCCGCCCGAGGCCTCGAACAACATTTACGAGATGTCCGACGAGGAACGGCGCGCCGCGGGCATCGCCTCGTTGCCCCAGGACCTCCACGAGGCGACGCACGCCGCCGAGGAGTCGAAGATGCTCCGCGAGGCGCTCGGCGACCACGTCCACGAGTGGCTCATCCGCAACAAGCGCGAGGAGTGGGACGCGTACAAGGGCTACGTCTCCCCCTTCGAGCTGGAGCGCTACCTGCCCGTCCTGTAGCGGTAGGGTTCCGCGCGGTGAAGGCCGAGCGGGTCGCGGAGGGGGTGCACCGGGTCCTCAAGGGCTACGTCAACGCGTACGTCATCGAGGCCGGCGAGGGGCTGATCCTCGTCGACACCGGCCTGCCGAAGCGGGCGGACCGCATCGCCGGCGCCGTCCGCGACCTGGGCCGGATGGCGAAAGAGATCCGCCACGTGCTGGTCACCCACCACCACCTCGACCACACGGGATCGCTGGCGGCGCTGTGCCGGAGGATCGATGCGACCGTGTACTGCTCGCCGGCCGACGCGCCCATCGTCCGCGGCGAGCGCATGCCGCCCCGGTACAACCGAGCCAGGGTCTCGGGGCGCGTCCTCGGCCCGGTGCTCGAGCGGATCGGGCCGAAACGCGCCGAGGCCCGCGCCGTCGACCACGCGCTCGCGGACGGGGAGGTCCTGCCCCTGGCCGGGGGGCTGAAGGTCATCACCACGCCGGGGCACACTGCCGGCCACGTGTCGTTCCTGCTCGACCGCGACGGCGGCGTCCTCGTGGCCGGCGACGCGGCCGGCGCCCGCGGCTCGAAGGCCGGCCCCCCGGTCGGCGCGGTGTTCGGCATGTCCACGGAGGACCTCGACGAGGCCGTGCGGTCCTTCCACAAGCTGGCGGGCTTCGACTTCGAGGTCGCGCTGCCGGGCCACGGCAACCCCGTCCGGGGCGGCGCGTCCGAGCTGTTCCGGAAGAGCCTGCCGCGCTTCCCCCTGGAGCGCTAGCCGAGGAACTCGTCGAGCGTTCGCTGGTCCTCGCCACGAACGACGAGCTCGCTGACCCGGCCCTCCTCGTCGAAGGAGAACGTCTCGCGGAGCCGGGCCTCGAACACCTCCGTCGACGACATCCGGATGTACACCCTCACCAAGGCCCGGACCTCGTCGCCCTCCATGCGGAGCTCCTCGATTTCGGAGCGGAACGGGATGATCCGTTCCTCGAGCTGGGCGGCCAGGGCGATCAGCTGCCCCAGGCCTCGATACATCCCCGCGTATCGGTTGCGGCCGCCGATCCGGAGCACGGCGATCGGCGCAACCTGTCGTTGCAGCGTCGGCCAGTCGCGGCGCTGGACGGCGTCGTACACGGCGATCACCCGGTCGACTCGCGGGTCGTTCGGAAACGAGGGCGCTCCCACCGGCCCGATCGTAGCCGCCGGTCGGGACTCCCCGCGATCAGCGCAGGCGGAACTTCTCCGCCATCTCGATCTGCACGACCTTGCCGTCCTGGACGACCAGCAGGACCGTGCCGAACTGCAGGCGCTTCAGGATCTCCGACACCTTCAGCAGCACCTGTCGCTCATCCGGTGACAGCACGGCGAGGGCGGCGATCGTGGCGTCGTCGGCCATCTCGGGTGGCTTCGCCGCGCTCATTCGTTCCCGCCCGCGCTCACTCGTTGCCAGCCCACGCTCGCCGTCATCCCGCCAGCAGGCCGCGCCTGGAGCGCACGCGCCGGTCGAGCGCGGCGAACGCGGCGTCGATGAGGATCCCGATCACGACGATCACGACCATCAGCGCGAGGATCGTCGGCGCGTCGAAGGAGTCCCCCGCCTCCGTCAGCGAATGCCCGAGTCCCTTGCCCCCCTGGACGATCAGTTCCGCGGCCAACAGCGAGCGCCACGCGAACACCCACCCCTGTCGCAGGCCCTCCAAGTACCCGGGGACCGCGGCGGGGACCACCACGTGACGGTACAGCTCCCAGCCCTCGGCGCCGAGGGTCCTCCCCGCCCTCACCAGCAGCGGCGAGACCTGACGGATGCTGGCGGCGGTGGCCAGCGCGATGGAGGGGAATGCGCCGAGGATCACCACGAAGACGACCGCACGCTCGGAGAACCCCAGCCACAGCGCGGCCAGCGGAAGCCACGCGATCGGCGGCAGCGCCTGGAGCCCGACCACCAGCGCTCCCACGCTTCGCTGGAAAGCCCGCGAGGCGGCCATCCCCACGCCGATCAGCGTGCCGAACACGGCCGCGACGGCGATGCCGAACACCAGCCGGAGCAGGCTCCGCGAGGCCGCCACCGGGATCGTCCCGTCCGTGATGCGGTCCCACAGCGTCGACCACACGGTGGCGGGCGTCGGCAGGTCGCGGGCGGAGACGGCCCCGGTCGCGGTCAGCAGCCACCACACCACCACAACCGCGGCCAGCCCGGCCAGGGCTCCGGCGACCCTAGCCCAGATCCCTCGGCTCGCCGGTCTCTCGCGCGACAACCTTGCTCACCTCCTCCGCCAGCCGGTCGTGGATGTCCACCACGACCCGGGACAGCAGCGCGTCCTCCAGGTGCCGCGGCCGGGGCGCGCGGATGCGGTACTCCTCGAGGAGCACGCCCGGCGCCGCCGACATCAGCAGGACCCGGTCGGCCAGCAGCGCCGCCTCCCGGACATTGTGGGTGACGAACACGAACGTCGTCCCGGTCTCGGCCCACACGCGCTGGACCTCGACTTGCAGCGCTTCCCGCGCCTGGGCGTCGAGCGAGCCGAACGGCTCGTCGGCCAGCAGGACGTCGGGCGAGCACGCCAGTGCGCGCGCCAGGGCGGCCCGCTGCCGCATGCCTCCCGAGAGCTCGTGAGGATGCGCGTCGGTGAACCGGGCCAGGTGGACCTTCGACAGCCAGGCCATGGCCCGCTCCCGACGCTCGGCCGGCGCCGCGCCGACCATGCGCAGCGCGAACTCCACGTTGCCCAGCACAGTCATCCACGGGAACAGCGCCGGGTCCTGGAACAGGACGGCGCGGTCCGGCCCGGGGCCGGTGATCGGGCGGCCGTTCATGATCACCTGACCCGAGTCGGGCACATCCAGCCCGGCCAGGACGTTGAGCACCGTCGACTTGCCGCTCCCCGACGGGCCCAGCAGGCAGAGGAACTCTCCGGGGGCGACGTCGAACGAGATGTCCTCCAGCGCAACGATACGGCCGCCGCGGGTCGTCGGAAAGCTCTTGCGGACACCCCGGACCGAGAGCTTCGGGGCGGAGGGCTCCGGCTCCCCGACCACGCCGAGGGTGCGGGCCAGACCCCTCCTCACCTCGCCGCTCCCACAGTTGCGACCGCCGTCATGTCCCCCCGCTCGAGTACCGCGCCCAGGCTACCCCGCAGCGGTGGTCGTCGCCTCCTCCGCGTCGTCGATCCTGAGGTCCGGGTCGGCCAGGTCGGCAACCTCGCCTGCGTCGGGAGCGAACACCTTCGCGTTGCGGAGGTCCACCCACACCTGGTCGCCGGGCTCGTGGGGCCCGAGCTCGTCGTTCGGGATGTGGGCGATCACTGCCTGTCCGTCGGGCAGTCGCAGGTGGAGCTTCGACATCCATCCGATGTCCTTCGATCGCTCGAGCACGCCCGGCAGCGAGCCGTCGCCGTTGCGCCGATCCGAAACACGCACGTCGTGCGGGCGGATGTAGGCGTGGGCATCGGAGCCCTCGTCGATGTGCGTCGCGTCCCACAGGACCTGCTCACCGAACCGCAGGCGACCGCCCCGGACGCTGCCCCTCAGCACGTTCGCCGCTCCGACGAACCCCGCCACGAACGGCGTGGCCGGCCCGTTGTACACGGCGTCCGGCGAGCCGACCTGCTCCACCCGGCCCCGGTGCATGACCACGATGGTGTTCGCCAGCTCCAGGGCCTCCTCCTGGTCGTGGGTGACCAGCAGGCTGGTGACGCCCAGCTCGCGGTGGAGCCGGTCCAGCCAGTGGCGGAGGTCCTGGCGTACCCGCGCGTCGAGGGCCCCGAAGGGTTCGTCGAGCAGCAGGACGCGAGGCCGGGGGGCCAGCGCACGCGCCAGCGCCACGCGTTGACGCTGGCCCCCCGACAGGTGATGCGGATAGCGGCCGGCGAACGGCCCGAGCTGCACCAGCTCGAGGAGCTCGTCGACGCGCTTCCGCTGGTCGGCCTTGGCCACCTTGCGGACAGACAGGCCGAACGAGACGTTGTCCCGGACGCTCATGTGCCGGAACAGCGCGTAGTGCTGGAACACGAACCCGACCCGGCGGTCCTGCACGCTCGCGTCGGTCTGGTCCTCACCCGCGATCGTGACGCGCCCGGCAGAGGGCCGCTCCAGCCCCGCGATCGCCCGGAGCACCGTGCTCTTGCCCGAGCCGCTCGGCCCGAGGAGCGCCGTGATCTTTCCGTCGTCCGCGGTGAACGACACGTCGTCCACGGCCGTGAACGACCCGAACCGTTTCGTCAGCTGTTCGACGACGATGCCCGCGCTGGTGGCCATCATCTGCCCGCCTCCTTGATCTCCCTGCGCTTGAAGAACTCGATACCGACGAGGAGCACGATCGAGAACAGCGCCAGCGTCAGCGCCACCACGTAGCCCGGCTGGTCCTGGCTCTGGTCGAAGGCCCGCAGGATGTACAGCGTGGCGGTCTCGGTCTGCCCCTGGAGTGCGCCGCTCACGATGAGCACCGCTCCGACCTCGCCGATGGCCCGCGCCGCCGACAGGGCGATGCCGTACAGCAGCCCCCACCGGATGTTCGGCAGCGTGATCCGGAAGAACGTCTGGAACCTCGATGCGCCGAGCGTCCACGCGGCCTGCTCCTCCTCCATCCCCAGCTCCTGCAGCACGGGGACGACCTCCCGGATGACGAACGGGATGGAGATGAAGACCGTCACGAGGATCATCGACGGCAACGCGTAGATCACCTGGATTCCGCGGGCCGCGAAGAAGGACTCGAACCAGCCGCCCCGGCCGAACAGCAGCACGGCCATCAGCCCGACGATGACCGGCGACACCCCGAGCGGCAGGTCGACGACGGCGGACACCAGGCGCTTGCCGAAGAACCGGTCCCGGGCGATCACCAGGGCGACGATCACGCCCATCACCGTGGTCACGAGGACGGTGATCACCATGATGACGAACGTCAGCCGCAGGGCGTGGAGGACGTCGTGGTCCGAGAACGTCCGCATCGCGTTCCCCACCCCACCCTTGAGCGCCGACCACGCGATGCCGCCCAGCGGGGCGATCAGCAGGACGCCGACGTACAGCAGCGACACCGTCACCATCACGGCCCGCACCCGCCGGCCCCGCCGCGCGTCGGCGTTGGCGGCCTTGGAGTCGAGCACCAGGTCCTCCACGCCCAAGGGGGCCTCGAACTTGGTCGCGCTCATCCCGTGTACCCCGAGGTCTTCCGCGACACCAGTCGCTCGGTGACCAGCACCAGGACGAACGCCATGCCGAACAGCAGCGCCGAAACCGCCGCGGCCTCGGCGTACCGGAACTGGCTGGTCAGCTGGAAGATGAACACCGGCGCCGTCAGCGTCTTGCCGGTGAGGTTCCCGGAGACGATCACGATGGCCCCGAACTCCCCGAGGCAGCGGGCGAAGGTCAGCAGGGCGCCGGCCGTGACGGCGGGGAGCAGCGCCGGGAGCATGACCCGGCGGAACGTCGCCCACCGCCCCGCGCCCAGGACCCGGGCCGCCTCCTCCTCGGCGGGATCCAGCTCGAGGAGCACCGGCTGGACGCTCCGGACGACGAGGGGCAGCGTCACGAACAGCAGGGCGAGGAGGATGCCGATCTGGGTGAAGATGACTTGGACCCCGTGGTCGGCGAAGAACTTCCCGAGCGGCGCGCTCGGGCCGTACAGGGCCCGGAGCATGACCCCCGCGACCAGGGTGGGCACCGCGAAGGGAAGGTCCACGATCGTGGATAGCAGCCCCCGGCCCGGGAACGGGACGCGGACCAGGACGTAGGCGAGCAGGGTCCCCAGCACCCCGTTGATCACCGCCGTGATCAGGGCCATGAACAGCGTGAGGCGGATGGCCTCCCACGCGCCGAAGGACGCGAGGGCGGTGCGGAGGTCGGTCAGCCCGTGGGCGAACCCGGACTGGAGGATGGCCGCGACGGGCAGCAGGATCATCAGCCCCAGGTACAGCAGGGTCACCCCCCGCAGGGACCAGCGGCCGAGGGTCGCGCCCGACTCACGCCGGGCGCGACTCCTCTTCCGGGGAAGCGTCGTCTGGGCCGACATCTACGCCCGGGCCTCGATCGAGATGGTCGAACGCATCTACCCCTGCGCCTCCTCGTAGGCCTTGGTGAACGCGCCGTCGGGCCCGAACACCGTGTCCTTCTCCAACTGGTCCCACCCGCCGATGTCGTCGGTCGTGAAGTAGTCCTGCACGGCCGGCTCGTCGTCGGTGCCCTTCTGCGCGGCCTTCACGTCGATGGGCCGCTCGAGCCCCACGGTCTGGAACACGTCCTGGGCGTCCGGCGTGCGCAGGTAGTTCACGAACGCGTTGGCGATGCCCTGCACGCAGTGCGCCTTCGCGTTCTTGTCCACGACGACGGTCGGGGTCTGGATGGCCACCGTCGAGGGCGGCACGACCATCTCGTTGGTGCCGTCCTTCGTCGCCGAGTCCGCCTGCACCGCGTAGTCGTAGTTGATGGCCACGTCGCCGTTCCCGCCGTCGAAGTCCTTCAGCGAGTCGTTCGCGCTCTTGTCGAGCACGGTGACGTTCGCGAAGATGCCCTGGAGAAGTCGCTCGGCGTCCGCCGGGTCGTTGGCCTGGTAGCCGGGCACCTTCCCGCGCATCGCGGCGCCGTACGCGGCCACGATGTTCCACTTGGCCCCTCCCGACTGCGCCGGGTCAGGCGTGAGGATGTCCAGGCCGGGCTGGGTGAGGTCGCTCCAGTCGTGGATGTCCTTCGGGTTGCCCTTTCGGACGTCGAAGACCACCGCGCCGGTCGCGACGATCGACCCGTCGGGGTCGTTCTTCCAGTCGTGGGTGATGAGCCCGGCGTCCTGGATCGTCTGGACGTCGGGGTCCAGGGACAGCGCGACGATGTCGGCCTGGAGCCCGTTCACGACGGCCTGGGCCTGCGTGGTGCTGCCCCCGAAGGAGGTCAGGAACTGCACCGATTGGCCGTCGTGCTTGTCCTTCCAGTCAGACTGGAAGGCCGAGATGAGCTTGCCGTAGGTGTCGTAGACGTTGCTGTACGCGGCGAGCGTGACGACCGGCGATTCGGCCGGCGTGCTGCAATTGGCTCCGTCCGGGCTCGCGCTGCTCTTCGAGCACGCGGCGCCGGCGAGGGCGACGACGGACAGGGTGGCCACGGCGATGAGACGGGAGCGCCGATGCCGGAGGACCATGCGCAACTCCTTTCAATCGACACGAGGTCGACGGAAACGGCGTGAACGCGGTCTCCGGTGGTCCGGTCAACCGAATGGGCTGCCGCGAGGCTCCTGCGTCTCAGGTCACCGTGCGGCCACGAGCTGCGCTGGTGGCCGGCCTCCGGGGAGAACCCGGTCAGCCGGCGCGCCGAACATAGAGCGCACAGGACACGAGTGTCAAACACCTCGTGTGAAGAGTTCGTAACGGCGCGCCTGGGTCTGTACGCACATTCCCCCGTCGCGTCGGCGGCTACGCTTGCGGGTGATGGTCCGGATCGCGCTGGGACAGGTGAACACGACCGTCGGAGACCTCGACGGGAACGCCGCGCTCATGGCGGAGTGGGCCCGGAAGGCCTCCGACGCGGGGGCCGACCTCGTGTGCTTCCCGGAGCTGGCGATCACCGGCTATCCGCCGGAGGATCTGGTGCTCCGGCCAGAGTTCGTCCGGGACAACCTCGGCGCGCTCGAAGACCTGACGGCGGCGACCGCGGGGGGCTCGGCGGTGCTCGTGGGGTTCGTGGACCGGTCCGAGCGCGGGCTGCACAACGCCGCGGCGCTCTTGTCGGGCGGCGAGGTCGTCGCCCGGTACCACAAGATGAAGCTGCCCAACTACGGCGTGTTCGACGAGGCCCGCACGTTCGTTCCGGGCGATGCGGCGTGCCCGATCCGGCTGGCGTCCTCGGCTCTCGGGATCTCCGTCTGCGAGGACGCGTGGTGGCCGGGCAGGCCGTGGACCGAGTACGAGGCAATCCGCACCGCGGTGATCCCCAATATCAACTCGTCGCCGTACCACATGCGCAAGACTGCCGAGCGCCTCGAGGTCGTGCGCGACCGGGCCAAGGAGACTGGCGCGTGGATCGTCTACGTGAACGCGGTCGGCGGGCAGGACGAGCTGGTGTTCGACGGGGGCTCGATGGTCGTGGCCCCCGACGGGACGCTGGCGTGGCACGCGGCGATGTTCGAGGAGGACCTGCTGGTGGTCGACCTCGACGTGGGCGAGGCGCCGGAGGCGTACCCGGGCCCGGAGGTGCCCGGCAGTACGGCCAAGCTCGCTCCGCCGGACGCGGACCGCCCGCCGTGGCCGGAGGGGCCGCAGGAGGTCCACCACGCGCTGGCGCTGGGGCTGGGCGACTACGTTCGGAAGAACGGGTTCGGCGAGGTCGTGCTGGGGCTGTCCGGGGGGATCGACTCCGCGCTGGTGGCCACGCTGGCCACCGATGCCCTGGGGCCGGGCGCCGTGCGGGCGCTGGCCATGCCGTCGCCGTATTCCTCGGAGGCCAGCGTGGCAGACGCCCGGGAGGTGGCACGCCGGCAGGGGTTCCGGCTCGACGAGGTGCCGATCGACGACGTCTTCGCCGCCTACCGGGGCGCGCTGGGGCCGCTGTTCGGGGACACGGAGGAGGGCGTGGCCGAGGAGAACCTCCAGGCCCGGATCCGGGGCAACCTGCTGATGGCGCTGTCGAACAAGTTCGGCTCGCTGGTGCTGGCGACCGGCAACAAGAGCGAGATGGCCGTGGGGTACTCGACGCTGTACGGCGACCTGGCCGGCGGCTTCGCCCCGATCAAGGACGTCCCGAAGACACTGGTGTACGACGTGTGCCGGTGGCGAAACGCGGACGCGGCGGCCCGGGGCGAGCCCGAGCCGATCCCCCATTCGGTCGTCGACAAGCCGCCGTCCGCCGAGCTCCGGCCGGACCAGCGCGACACGGATTCGCTCCCGCCGTACGACGAGCTCGACCCCATCATCGAGGCCTACGTCGAGGACGACCTCGCCCCCGGTGAGATCGTCGCGGCCGGCAACGACGTGGACACCGTCGAGCGGGTGATCTCGATGATCGACCGGGCGGAGTACAAGCGCCGCCAAGCCCCGCCCGGCGTGAAGATCACCCCGAAGGCGTTCGGCCGCGACCGCCGCCTGCCGATCACGAACCGCTACCGCCGGGAGACGGAGCCCCGGGGCCCGGCCGGCCCGACCTCGCCACGGGAGGGCTGAGCGGCCGCCCAGCGGCACGTGCGGCCCTATGCTTGCGTCACAGGGCCGGTAGCTCAGTGGAAGAGCAGGGGGCTTTTAACCCTCGTGGCGCGGGTTCGAACCCCGCCCGGCCCTCCCAGGCCAACCTGCTGGTCAGGCCAGGGATTCGCGGGCCGTGGCGAGGTCGGCCACAGCGCCCGTCCCGTCTCAGTCCCGTCGTGGTCCCGCCGCCGCCGCCCGGGCCGCCTCGTCGAGCCGCTCGGCGAGCCGCTCGTGCAGCTGCGGGAACAGGTGCCCGTACTCGTTCAGCGTGGTCGTGATCGACCGGTGCCGGCAGCGCTCATGGATCTCTTTCGGGTGGGCCCCAGCGGCGATCGCGAGAGCGACCGCGGTGTGCCGCAGGTCGTGGATCCGGTACTCCGGCGTGAACCGCTTGCCAACCCAGGTTCCCCATCCGAGTGTCTCCTGCGCCTTGCACCAGCGCCGGCGGTAGAAGTCCGCGTAGTGGAGAGGTCCGCCGCGCGGGGCCGTGAACACGAGTCCGTCAGGGCCGGGCGGGAATGCGGCCAGATGCTCGGCCAGGCGCTCCGCAACGAAGGCGGGGAGCGTCACTGTCCCGCTCGAACCCCACTTCCGGGCGGTTCCCTGGTCAGTCTCGACGACATCGACCTTTCGCTCGAGCATCCGCAGCCGCCGGACCCGGAGTCCCGCAATTTCGCCGTAGCGGAGTGCCCCGTAGGCCCCCAGGAAGACGAGGGCCGAGTATTGAGGCGCGATTGGCTCGGTGGCGGCGAGTTCGGCAACTTGCTCGTGGGTCAGGTATCGCTGCTCCATGTGCCCGAGGCGCGGCAGACCGACCTTTCTCCTCTGGGTGGGCAGCTTCACGATCCTGCCCGAGTCTTGGGCCGACCGCAGGATCCCGGACAGGAGCGTGTACGCGTGATGCACCGTCTTCGGTGCCGAGCCCTTCGATTGCATCGTGGAGACGAGAGCCTTCACGTCGTCCAATGAGATCCGGCTCAGAGGGAGACTGCCCAGGGCCGGGAGTATGTGCGCCCGCAGCAAACTTCCGTACCGTCGCCGATTGTGCGCCGCGAGATGCAGCGTGCTTCCCTGCCACTTGGACTCGACGAATTCCCCGAGCATCATCTTCCCGGCCGCAGGGTCGATCCACTCACCACGCTGCTTCGCGGACTCCTGCCGGATCAGGAACTGCTCGGCGTCTACCTTCCGCTCGAACGACCGTGAGCGCTCGCGGTGGTCCGGACCGACGTATCGGGCGAGCCAAGCCGCATCCCGCGACCGGCACGCAGGACACGCCCGCCGACCCTCCGGAACCGAGCGCCTGCACTTCGCGCACTTGCGTTGAACGTGAGCCATGGCTACATCCCTTCTCGGCGCTTCCTGCGGCGCTGGTCTCGCTGATATTCCGGGTTCGTCTTCCGGGCCTTGTCCACTGCAGCGGCGTGCTGACACAACGGATGGCAGCAGATGGAATCGCGGTGCTTGATGCCGCTGGCGGTCCGCCCCCACCTCCACAGGAACACTCCCGGCCGGGCCGGTGGCCCTGGGCATCGGTCGAAGGCGCAGAGCCTTGGCTGCAACTCCGAAAACGCTGCGTTGGCCAGCTGGAGCCAAAGGATGCCGAGAAGCTGGCCGGGACCAAACAGCTTCGGCAGAATGCCGCTTTCTGCCGGTGCCACGCCCGCCCGGACGCGGTCAACCCACGGGTTGAGCAAGTTCGAGAGAGCCATGCCGATCCCGGATCGGCTGAACTCGAAGAGCAACCCTGCTGGTGCTCCGAGCGGTCGCCAGCCCCATTCCACGAACAAGACCTGGCTGAACCTCTCCGGGGCCCGTTCGGCGATCTGGCGGGTAGGTTCTGAGGCTTCGGTGAGCAACAGCCCCGCCCGGGCTGCACCTCCGAGGATCGAGACGACCGGGCCAGGGCGCTCGACGCCCGATGGCCGCCTGGGCGGCGAAGCGCTCGTCAACAGGCGAGTCCCGGACATCTGCTTGCGCAAGCTTCGCCGCTGCAGTGAATAGGGAGCGTCTAGCCTGGCACCCGTTCAACATCCCGCCCTGCAGGCCTCAGGCGGGCGCCCTCGACCTCAGCAAGCCACGCCGTCTTCTCGTGGGGGAGCGGGAGGTACGGCTGGGCTGTGACTTCAAACCATTCACGCTTTGGGTCCCCGGCGAAGATCGAGCGATGGAGATGCTCGCTCGAGGAAATGTCCGCATCCTCTACGCGGACTCGACGTCCGTCCGGGCGCTCTGCCAAAGGCGGAGCCTCCGCCGCGTTACATTCACCAGGAGGACGGGGTGGGAGTGCTCGTGTCCGGCGAGCGTCTGCTGGCAGGTGGTTCGCAGTGCAACTCGTCTGGCAGCCTTCGTCGTCGACCGGCGAGTCGTCTGGGCAGACCTAGGTACGCGGGCATCTTCGCTCGCCGGGCTGTCTCCGCTGTCAGCGAGGTCAGCACGGACCTGCGCGACATGGTCGGTCCGTTCAACGCGTTCGCTGTTTCGTCCAACCGGAGAGGGCGGGGGGTCGCTCGAGAGTCGCCGGGGCCAGGACTGCACGTCCCGGGGCCCGTGGAAAGAAGATTCCTGGCCACCGCGTGGAGGCTGTCCGCGTGAGCCCTCGCTACGCCTACGAGCCGTACCGCCCACCGTGCGAGGTCGAGGGCTGTAACCGCACCAGCGCCGTTCGTCGGTTGTGCCGCGCCCACTACATACAGCTGTGGCGGGAGGAGCACCCCGACTACCAGCGACGCTGGCGCGAGGCCCACCCGGAGCGAGTCGCCGAGTACCGCGAGAACTACGACCGGCGCCACCGTCGCCGGCGATACGCGGAGACCTGATGCGCCGCGTCCCCATGCTGTGCCTCGAGAGCGGCTGTCCGGCCCGCGTCTGGGAGGCCGGCCAGTCCCGCTGTCCCGACCATCGCTTGTCGTCAGGCTGGGCCCGCAGGCCCCGCGTCAGCCGCCAAGCCGCGGCTACGGCGCGGAGCGGGAGCGGCTCCGCCGTCACCACCTCTCGGCCCATCCGGTGTGCGTGGACTGCGGCGCGAGCACCGAGCTCGGGGTCGACCACATCCGGGAGTTCCACGGCCTGGACGACCCGCTCCGCCTCGACCCGGCGAACCTGGTCACGCGCTGTCGCAGGTGCCACGCCCGCAAGTCCGGGCGCGCAGGTGGCCGAGAGCACAAGCGTCGCGCCCATCGGCGGCGGCCGTCGTAGCCGGCTCGGTGGTCCGGACGCCATTTCCAGGCCGACGACTACGACTTGACGCGCTGGATCACGCTCCCCCTGCTCTTCGTGTTTACCCCGTCCCCCCGAGTAGGCCCTAACGATCTTGTGCCTCCCCGATCACATCCAAGCTTCCACGGCCGTCCGGTCGTGGCGTCCCGGACGGCCGTGGCTCAGCTCAGCCTTGCGTGGTCAGGGCGTAGGGTCGAGGTAGGAGCCACTGTAGTTATCGAGGTTGCCAAACTGGGGCGGACAGTCGGTCAGCGGAGACGGGGCGGGTATCGGGGACCCATTGATCAGGGATTGCCGATATGCGTCCACCGCGGGACAGTCCGTCGCGTCGCGTGCGTCCATCCAGATCACCACCCCGTAGTCACGCGCGGCCGCGGCGTACTGGTAGTCGTAGATCAGCTCGCGGTTGAGCGTCCGGGTCGTGCCCCTGGCGTCCCCGACCGCCGCACGGTGCAGCGTGGTGAAGCTGCCAAGCGCACCACCCGCTCCGACGTCCGCGTGGCGGGCGACCCCCTGCATTCGGCGCGGGGCGGCGGTGGTGGACTGGAACGGGTCCAGGTAGCCGTTGTAGACCAGGTACAGGTCGGTGCCGTTGGGCGAGATCGCCACCGCTGGGTTATCCGGCCGGTCGCCGGCCTCGGCGGCGTTCACCGGCGTCGACCAGGTCAGGCCGTGGTCGACCGAGGTCTGCACGAGCGCCTGCTCGTGGTTGAGCGCACCGTCGGGCCACGTGAGTACGATGGTGTCGGTGGCGTCAGAACCGGTCGGGGCGCCGTTGGCGATGCTGAGGCTGGGGAAGCTGTCGGTGCGGGTCCCGGCGAACCCGTCGAAGACGATCCGCCCCGACACCGGGTCGAACGCCCCGACGTCGTGCACGGTGGCGATCGCCCGGGGCCTCTCGAAGTCGGCGCCGCCGTTGAACGAGCGGGCCAGGAAGAAGACACTCTGTCTGGTCCGGATGTCAGCGCCCTCCCAGACGACGTAGACGACACCCGCGCTGTCGGTCCGGATCGCGCAGCCCTGGCGCCCGCCGGTCTGGCTGTTGTTGGTGGCGGCGCTGAGCTGACGCTGGCGCCAGGTGGTGCCGCCGTCGGTGGAGGAATCGACGATCAGCGGCTCGGGGAGGAAGTTGGCGCTGCGGAAAGCGACGTTGCAGACGTAGACGTTGCCGAAGAAGGGGCTCGAGGACGCGTTGTCAGCCCAGATGTCCTCCTTGTCGGTGAGCAGCGCGGAGCTCTGGCGGCTCACGATCACCGGGTCCATCCAGGCGCCTTGGTCGCCTGCCGCGGCGGCCTCCACGTTGTCGGTGCGCGACACGGCGGCCGCCGAGGCGCCTTTGAAGCCGGGCGAGGTGCTTAGAGGGAACGCCAGGTTGGCGTAGTACAGGCGGGAGCCGTTCTCCCACGAGAAGCCGCCGGGGCCCGGCCTCGGCCCGAACGCGAGCGCCGGGTCGCCGTGCGAGGACATCCCATTCTCGAAGTAGTTGGGCAGGGTGTGGATGGGCCCGATGTGCGTCGTGCCGTTCTGCGCCGTCAGGCCGGTGTACGTCGGCTGAATCCAGGTCCCGCCGCTATCGAGCGAGAAGTACACCCCGGAGATGCCGATGTCAGGGGTGAGGTTGCAGTTGCTGCCCTGGCACGGGGCACTGTCGACTAGGTCGTTGGCGCCGGCGGCGAGCACCGCCGGGTGGTTCGCGTCCATGGCGAGCGCGGGCTCGTTGGAGCCGTTGGGCAGGTACGGGGTGGCAGGGCTGCCCACCGTTACCTTGCTATCCGCGGAAACCGCATTCGCGGGCATCGGCAGGGCTAGGACCGCGGTCAGAGACACTAACCCCACGAGAATGACTGCGCGACGTGCCATCGTCGGTTCCTCCTCTCGTGCAGACCGAAGTGGAGCCTACCGTTCGCAATTGGGAAAAGGCGAATCCGGTCGACAGACGCGGTACGCGGTCCAGCCTCGTCGATCCAGCAGAAGGTGCGGAACGGCCGCGCCTTCGGCGATGCCTGTCGCGATACTGGGCCCGTCCCCGGATCGGCCGTTATCCTGGCCAGGAGAGCTGATCGAGGGGCGGGCGACCGGCAGGCTGCCCCGCCGCCATTTGACCAATGGGTGGCGAATCTCCTTGACGGTCCGCACACAGTCCGTCCATGGAGAGTGAACATGCGGTCGAGAGGCCGCTGTATCGACAGCGCGTGGTGTTCGCCGAGGACCCCCGGGTCGCCCGCGCCCTCGAACAAGCTCTCGAGCACGGCCGCAGCGTCGCCGCCGAGGTCCGCGCCGCGGTCCGGGAGCACCTTCGTCGGGAGCGCCCGTGAACGCCGAGGAGCGGTACCGCACGGCGCACCACGAGGCCGGCCACAACGTCATGGCCTACCTCCTGGGGCGGCCCGTGGGCCCCGTGTCCATCCGACCGTGCGAGGTGCACCTCGGGGTCTCGTTCCACTCCAAGGCCAAGATCCCGGAGGCGCAACTCCGCCAGCTGGGGAAGCCGGCGATCCTGCTGCCGGCCCAGGTTCCGCCGGGCATGCGAGACCGAGGCGGTGATCTGTCTGGCCGGACCGGAGGCCGAGGATGCGGCGATGACCGGTTCCGAGGGCGCCTGCTACGTGAACGAGCACTCGCTGGACCACGCCCGGACCGAGGAGCTGGTGACCGCGCTCGTCCAGGCCGGGCTCACCGGCGAGGAGACGGTCATGCTCGAGCGGGCGGAGCGTGAGCAGGGCTACTCGGACGAGGAGCGGGCCTACTTCTGGTCCGAGACCGTGGGCTATGGGGCCCCCGTCGTGGAGACGTTCGCGCACCTGTCGTGGCTCCGGATCTTCACCCGGAACCGCGTGCTGTCCCCGCGGTTCCAGCGGCTCGAATACTCCCTCGCGCCCCGCCTGCTGGAGGCCGAGGTCCTCGGGGGAAGAGCTGTGCGGCAGATCTTGAGGGCCGCTGACCCCAAGCCGCCGATCCGGAAGGGAACCTCATGACCGAGAACAAGAGGGTGCCGCGCATCGACGCCTCGACGCCGATCTCCCGACTGTTCGTCTGCACGCGGGCCCTCATCGAATCCCGCGCCGGTAGGTGCGCTCAGGGCACCATCGTCCGTGACGACGACCCTCGGGTCCTTGTCGCGCCGGAGTGCTTCACCCCGTTGATATTGCAGGTGGAGACGTCGTGACGGCCGCGGTCTCCGGCCGGGTCCGCGGTGCAGCCCGGTGAGCCCATGCCTCCTGCGGGCGCAAGGCGCGGCGGCCGAGGGAGTTCGCCGCGCCTCACTCACGACCTCGTCACAGTCGAGCGGATTCCAGCGACTGGAGTGGGTGGTGTGCCTGGAGCCGCAATCAGGCCACCGTAGTTTTCCTGACGCGTCTGCTCGATGCGGATTCTGTTGTGGAGTGATAAAGAGAACCGTCCGGCGCAGGTGGCGTCGGGGGAGCGCGAGGGGGTGGGGGTGCCTTGCTCGCCAGGGGAAGGAGGACCACAATGCGAAGGCCCACCAAGCGTGCGATTGTTCTCGCGATTTCGGCGGTGTCACTCTCCGCTGCGATCGCGGTGGCGATGGTGCTCCCCGGATTGGCAACCCCGGCCATCAACGCCACCAGCACCGTGCTGGCGCGCGGGACGATCCGTTCTTCGATCTCCGTTCCCTTCCTCGGGGGCACAGA
>WNGA01007015.1_pt1 | contig 39923 bp, 38 predicted proteins | sample 5400061 | NCBI WGS metagenome assembly WNGA01 (sample SAMN13153366, study PRJNA577476) | soil metagenome | isolation source: 100 cm soil or saprolite under grassland replicate 2 | place: USA:California | collected 2016-06-15 | reverse complement strand
CTGACCTGGCCGTAGTCCTGATTGAACTCGTTGCGAAACTTCTGGTGCTGGATGAGGATCGGACTGTCGCCTTGGAACCGGTCATGCAGCGATACGCCATCCTTCAGGGCGGCCGCCACGGCGAACGGCTTGAACGACGAGCCGGGCCGGGCTTTCCTCGCCGCCCAGTTCAGCTGGCTCTTGAGATAGTCGGGACCGCCGTACATCGCGACGAGGTCGCCGTTCTGCGGGTTCACCGACGCCAGCGCGATGTGCAGACCCGCCGTCTTGTCAGGGTGCTTGGCGTTGACCGCATCCTCGGCCTTCTGCTGGAGGTCCTTGTCGAACGTGGTGACGACGCGCAGACCTCCACCCTCGATCTCCTCGTCCGAGATGCCCGCCTTGACCAGGTACTGACGAGTGAGGTCGAGCAGAAAGCCTCGGGGGCCTGCGTACTTGTTGCTCTTCGTGTGCTTGATCACCTTCGGGTAGGTCACCCGCAGCTTGGCTTCCTGCGCCGGCGTGATCGTTCCCATCTGACGCATACCGTCAAGGACGTAGCGATAGCGCTCGAGAATCCGCTGGTGGTTCGCCGGGTCGTCCGGGTCGAACAGTGACGGGTTGTTCAGGATGGTCGCCAGCAGCGCAGCCTGCCCAACCTGCATCTTGCTGACGTCGGCCGTGCCGAAGTACGCGAGCTCGGCGGCGGAGATGCCGTAGGCCCCACGGCCGTAGTAGACCGTGTTGAGGTAGTCCTCGAGGATCTTCGACTTGTCGTCGGAGCGGCTCAGCTTGATCGCGATGAACAGTTCCTTGAACTTCCGGGTGACGGTTCGCTCCTGGTTCAGGTACATGACCTTCACGTACTGCTGCGTGATGGTCGACCCACCCTGGAGCTCGCGGCCGCGCGAGATGTTCCACACCGCACGCGCCATCGCGCTCGGCTCGATACCAGGGTTCGTCCAGAAAGTCCGGTCCTCGGCCGCGATATGCGCGTCGCGGACGTACTTCGGCACGGCGGCGAGCGGCACGGACAACCGGTTCTGCTCGGAGAACTTCCCCATCACCGACTTGCCGTCGCTGTAGTAGACGATCGACGTGTTCATCTGGAAGTCGCTGTTCGGGTCCGGGATATCGGTCAGCTTGTAGCCGATGAAGAAGATGGCGGCGACGCCGATCACGCCGAGGCAGCCCAGGGCAGTGACCCAGCCCAGCACGCGCAGAGCCCAGTGGAGCTTGGGCTTGTCCGACTCCGGTTCCGGCTGCGGGTGACCTTCACTCACCTTCCGGTGACCTTCACTCACGGTGTTCGTCCTCGATGGTCGCGGGGGCGATGAACCTCAACAGGGTACGGGCGGCCGCCAGCATGCCCCACCCCGGCGGGCACGTCCACGCCTCAGCTCCATGCCGGCATGGCGTCGACGACCTTCTCGGCCAGCGCGAGGATGGCGTGCACTCTGGGGAGCGTCTCCGCGACCTCAGCCGCGCTGACAGGAGGCACACTGGCGTCGGGGTACTCCACGCGGTTCCGGCGGCTGCGCATGCGGTCGGCCGGCCGGAGTGTTGATCCAAGCGGTGGGTCGAGCTGCGCCCGCACGGCGTCGTATGCCAGCACGTAGGCACCGTCGGGATCGCTGTCGAGCACCAACTGCGCGGACGCCGCGTAGCGGCCGGCCTGTGCGAGCATCGCGTCAGCGTGCGCCCGGCTCGGCGTCACCCGCTGCAACTGCCGCTCGCGGAGCATCTGCTCGACTGCCGGACGTCCTTGTTCCCAGCGCTTCACGCATCCTCCCGCGCGATCACTACCTCAACCAGTGGTTGTGATCGAACGTGCTGGAGGAACGGGTCATCGGCGTACTGCTCCCAGGACTCCGGAGCCAATCTGTGGATAGTGACCTCGAACCCGATCCGCGCTCGCGCCTGCCGCGCGATCTCGTCGAGCTGGTCGAGATCGGCGCTGCCGAGGACCAGTACGTCGAGGTCCGCGGGCACCGGACCTGGTTCGCCGGCATGACGCGCCGCCCACGAGCCGTAGATGTAGGCGCGCTCGACACCGTCGACGCCCGACAGCAGCTCGGCGAGGACGGGAAGCGGGCCGTAGGTGGCGATGAGCAGGTCGCTCAGCGGGCGAGCGAGGCGATGGGTCAGGTCGGCGCCGACCAGCCGGAGGTTCCCGACCCGGCGCGACCTCACCAGTCCTGCCTCGGTCAGCCGGTCTGCCTCATGGTGGATCGTCTTCACACTGACGCCCAGCTGATCCGCGAGCTTCGACAGTGAGTACTCCCGGTCCGGGTGAAGGTAGAGCTCCGCCAGCATGCTCCCCTGCGCCTGCGACCGCAGCAGGGGCAGCAGCGCTGGACTTCTCATAAGTAGTAATGTAACCGGAAGAGTCGTGAGAACTACACTCCTCAGCCCCCGACGTGTGGAGTCAGCAGGGTTACCGCGACCAGCGCCGCCAGGAAGCAGGGGACGAAGATGGCGAATGTGTAACCGATCACATCGCGGGCCTTCAGGCCGAGTAGGGCGAGGGCGGGGAGCATCCAGAACGGCTGGACCAGGTTCGCGCCGAAGGCGCCCAGATCGTGGGCCACCACCGCCCAGGTCGGGTCTGCGCCGAACCGGTCCGCGGCGTCCAGCACGTACGGCGACCACAGCGACCCACCGCCCGGCACCACGACCGCGAGCAGGAACGAGAACCCCGCCACCACCGGCGGGAACCCTGCCCCACCACCGACCGACAACAACCACCCCGCCAGCCGCTCGGCCACACCCGTGTAGGCCACCATCCCCGCGATCCCGCCGTACAGCGGGAACAGCAGCAGCATCCCGCTCGCCATCGTCGCGCCCTCGCGGACCGCGCGGGCCATCCGCCACGGCCGCCAGTGCAGCAGCAGCGCGAGCGTGAACAGCGCCAGGTTCAGCGTGTCCAGCCGCAGCGGCCCACCGCCGTGCCGGGCCAGATAGAGGACGCCGAGCACGCCGACCAGCAGGCCCGGCACCGGCGAGTACTCGAGCCAGTCCCCCGGCCGGAGCACCCTCGGGAGCGACCGGGTGTCCTCGTTGTGCTGCGAGCGGCGCCCGACCAGCGGAGCCAGCTCGACGCCCAGGTCGGCGGCAGAACGCGCCTCGGGCCCGCCGGGCGCGATCAGCCAGGCCGTGCCGACGGCGACCCCGCAGACGAGCAGCGTCGCGACCAGGCCCTGCCAGCTGAACCCGCTGCCGTCATACCGGCCGCTGAACGGGACCAGGGCGCTCGGCCGGTCCGCGTCGCGGAACCCGAGTAGCGCCATCGCGCCGAGCGCGCGGTAGTCGGCCGCCGGCACGTTCCGGGCGACCTCGCGGGCCAGCATGGCGGCGAACACCAGGCTGAGCGCCCAGCTCAGGTACGACGAGGCCAGCGCGGCGACCGCGACGAACACCATCGCGCCGCGCGGCGTGCTCGGTACCCGGCCCAGCCGGGCGATCAGGCCCGCGACCGGACGGGTGGTCGCCACGGCGTACACGCCGATCACGGACATCACGGTCTGCAGGGTGAACGTGGTCAGGCCCCAGAAACCCTTGCCCCAGGCGTCGACCAGCCCAAGACCCGCGGTCGCGTCGGGGTCCGCCGCGCGGCGCAGCAGCGGCTCTCCGGTGGCGAAGCCGAACAGCAGCACCACGAACGTCAGCACGAGCACCAGGCCGAACGCGCCCGGCAACCACCGCTCCGCGAACGCGGTGCTGCGCAGCCCGAGCCATGAAAGCGGCCCCACCCCTGTCTCGTCGACGTGTTTCGAGTGCTTGGCCTGGATCTCGGTCATGACCCTCCGTTTCCCCGTCGTCACATACCGCTCACCACACCTAACGGTGAATCGCGGCTGACGTAACAAGCTGTCCGTTTTGTCCTGAGTTGTGCTGAGGTGAACCCTGTGCATACAGTGGCTGAACGATGTATCGAACCGATACATCAAATCAGGACAAGGGAGGTGGACCGATGGGCAGCCGCAGCGGTGTACTCGAGCTCGCCGTCCTCGGTCTGCTGCACGAGTCCCCGATGCACGGCTACGAGCTGCGCAAGCGGGTGAACGCGCAGTTCGGCTGGGGCCGGGTGCTGTCGTTCGGCTCGCTGTACCCGTGCCTGAAGGCCATGCTGCGCAACGGCCTGATCACCGCCGAGACCGGAGGAATCGAGGACGGCCGCCGGCTGCAGCCCAATGCCGACAGTCGTCGGCGGAAGATCGTCTACACCATCACCGCCGACGGCAAGGACCACTTCGCCGAGGCGATGCACGACGCCGGCCCGGCGGCCTGGGAGGACGACACCTTCGGCGTCCGGTTCTCGTTCTTCAGCCGCACCGACCCGGCCACCCGGCTGCGGATCCTGGAGGGCCGGCGGGCCCGGATGGAGGAGCGGCTCGCGAACGTCCGGGCCGTGATGACCCGCACCGCCGAGCGGATGGACGCCTACACCCTCGAACTGCAGCGCCACGGCCTCGAGTCCGCCGAGCGCGAGGTCCGCTGGCTGAACGAGTTGATCGACGGCGAACGCCGTACCCAGAACCCACCGTCCGAGGCGGCCGACCGCCGTACGGACGACAGCTGAACCCCCCGCAACACACCCCGTGAACCCCGTCAAAAGGAGATCCCATGGCTTCGGTCAGAGTAGCCATCATCGGCGTCGGCAACTGCGCCTCGTCGCTGGTGCAGGGCGTGCACTACTACCGCGACGCCGCGGTCGGCGAGCGCGTGCCCGGCCTGATGCACGTCCAGTTCGGCGACTACCACGTGCGCGACGTCGAGTTCGTCGCCGCGTTCGACGTGGACGCCAAGAAGGTCGGCCTCGACCTCGCCGACGCGATCGGCGAGTCCGAGAACAACACCATCAAGATCTGCGACGTGCCGCCGACCGGTATCACCGTGCAACGCGGACACACCCTCGACGGTCTCGGCAAGTACTACCGCCAGACCATCACCGAGTCCGACGACCAGCCGGTGGACGTGGTCGCGACCCTGAAGGCCGCGAACGTCGACGTCCTGGTCTGCTACCTGCCGGTCGGCTCGGAGCAGGCAGCGAAGTACTACGCCCAGTGCGCGATCGACGCCGGCGTGGCCTTCGTGAACGCGCTGCCGGTGTTCATCGCGGGCACCAAGGAGTGGGCCGACAAGTTCACCGCGGCCGGCGTCCCGATCGTCGGTGACGACATCAAGTCCCAGATCGGCGCCACCATCACGCACCGCGTGCTGGCCAAGCTGTTCGAGGACCGCGGCGTGACCGTCGACCGGACCTACCAGCTGAACGTCGGCGGCAACATGGACTTCAAGAACATGCTCGAGCGCGAGCGCCTGGAGTCCAAGAAGATCTCCAAGACCCAGTCGGTCACCTCCCAGCTCCGCGAGGAGATCGAGGACCGCAACGTGCACATCGGCCCGTCGGACTACGTGGCCTGGCTGGACGACCGCAAGTGGGCGTTCATCCGGCTCGAGGGCCGCAACTTCGGCGACGTGCCGCTGTCGCTGGAATACAAGCTCGAGGTCTGGGACTCGCCGAACTCGGCCGGCATCATCATCGACGCGATCCGCGCGGCGAAGATCGCCAAGGACCGCGGCATCGGCGGCCCGATCCTGTCCGCCTCGTCGTACTTCATGAAGTCGCCGCCGGAGCAGTACGCCGACGACGTCTGCCGCGACCTGGTCGAGAAGTTCATCAAGGGCGAGGTCGAGCGCTGACCCCCGGGAGAGCCGCACATCGCCGTGACCGGTGATGTGCGGCTCTCGCCGTTCCCGACCCGCTGAGCTCGAGCTGGCGTAAACCCTACGGCGACTAGTCTGGTGGCTCACCGTGACGAAGGGATGGACGCGTGGCGACGTACGCCGGGTTCCAGCAGGAGTACGACGCCGTGCAGAGCGCCGTCCTCGAGGCGCGGCTCGACGCGCCGGCTCTGAGCACCGAGATCCGGCGGCTCGAGGAACTGGCAGCACAGCTCGACACAGTGGAACGAGACCGTGCCGCCGCCGACCTCGAACGACTCACGCAACTGCTGACCGCGGCGCAGACGAGCACCTCGGCCGTGACCCCGGCCCAGAGTGAGGCGATGGCCGTCGCGGCACGGGCCTCCGACCCCGCCGGCACGACTGACGAGCGGATCGCCCGGCTGGAGGAGGGCATCGAGCAGATCCGCCTGATCGCCGAGCGCGTGACCGACGGCGCCGAGCGCATCGTCGTCGCCCAGCAGGCCGAGCAGCTCACCATGACCGCCTCGGCGCTGCGCCTGACCCGATGACCACCCAGCCGAACCTGCCGCCCGTCCATCCGGACTGGCCGCAGCGGTACGACGACATCATGGCGCGGCAGGCCGACGCCGCGGTCAAGATCAGCGGGGCAGGCCAATCGTCGTACAACGGCAAGGTGGTCGAGAACACCACCGGCCAGGGCAGCTACGCCGACTGGGACGGCACCATCGGCTACGACCAGGGCTACGTCGCGAACGCGATGAAGAGCGTGGCGGCGTACTCCGGCCACCACCATGACCCTGCCACCCTGCTGACCTACCGGCAGGCCGTGCAGTCGATGCTGCACGAGAACTCGCACATGCTCGGCCCGAAGGGCGACGTCTACGCGCAGTCGGCGCCGGAGTACGGGACCGCGCACGGCCGGGCGCTCGAGGAGGGCATTACCGAGGCGTGGTCGCGCGCGCACGTCGACGAGTACATCGCCGAGATGGGCTTCGAGAAGGACGCACCCGGCATCAGCGGTGTGGTCCAGCGGGACGCCTACCCGCAGTTCACCCCGGCCGCGACGACGCTGTGCGACGAGCTCAGCAAGGACACCGGGCTGGGCGGGGACGAGGTGATGCGCCGGCTCAACAACGAGTCGGTCCGCGGCAAGTGGCCGGCGGCGGCCGACATGGTCTTCCAGTCCAGCGGGCTGCAGAACCAGCTTCCGGCGGCCGAGCAAGACGCGGCGAAGCAGCGCATCCAGACCGCGATGCAGAACCGCTTCGCGCAACTCCCCACCCTGCAGGGCACGCCGCAGCAGGTCGAGCTCGCCTCGATGGCGACGGGTGTCGCGAGCGTCCAGGCGGGCCGGACCGAGGGCGCCACGATCCGCCAGGAGCAGGCGCAGGCGACGGCGAAGGCCGCACAGAGCCAGACACAGGGCCAGGGCCAAACGCAAAGCCAGTCGCAGGGTCAGACGCAGAGCCAGGGCCAGGCTCCGCCGCAGCCCGCGGTCGGCAGCCCGCAGCACACGATGGCGATGGCGCAGGGCGGGGTCGCGCCGCTCGGCGGCGCCCAGGCTCTGAACGCGGACCAGTTCGGTTCCCGCCGCGAAGGCTCCCACTCGGGTCAGGGCGCGGAGCGGACCACCCCGCAGCGTGGTGAGTGAGCGTGACCGACGCGCTTGAGCCGCACAGCGGCGCGGATGCCCGTGCCCTGGCCAGTACCGAGCTCGCCCTCGCCACGGCGCCGGGTCCCGAGCCGCTCGCGCGGCTCGAGGACGCGATGCTGCGCATCACCGGAATCGCGGACCGCACCGACGACGAGGTCGACCGGCTGTCCGTGCTGCGGATGAACGAGACGCTGCGACTGCTCGCCGGTCCACCGCGAGGGCCACGCTCCGGCACCGTTCTCGGCCTGGCACTCTGGGACGGCACCCTGGTGTACGACGAGCCGCTGGTCACCGGCCCGCTGCGCCAGATGGTCGCGTACAGCGGAGCGCAGCACGACGCCGCGACACTGCGCAGGTACCGCTACGCGGTGTCCGAGATGTTGCACCAGTCCTCGCACCTCCTGTGCGCGCCGGGCTCGTCGTACGGCGCGTCCCGGGAGGCGTTCGCCGACCCGGCGGTCCGGCTCCTCGAGATGGGCGTCACCGAGGCGTGGACCGCGCGGCACCTCGACGAGTACGTCGACGCGCTGAGACTCGAACCGGTCGCGCCCGGCATCAAGACGGTGGGCCTCCCCGTCAGCTATCCGGCGTACGTGCCGGCCGTCGACGCGCTCACCGAGGAGATCGGCAGGCGTTCCGGCCTGCCGGCCGGCGAGGTGCTCCGGCGGCTGAACAACGTCACGCCGGCCGCGAAACCGGAGACCGCCGCCGCCATCCTGCTCGAAGCGAGTGGACTGGCGAGCGTCGTACCCCCGGCCGCGCGCGGCGCGGTCTCGGCCGAGGTGACCACCGCCCTGCTGGGCCCCTTGCTGGTGATGGCCACCGAGGACACCACCGGCGCACCCGAGAGCACGATCATGGCGGCGTCCGCGCTCGCCGGGCGGCTGGCGGTTGAGGCCGCGGAGGCGGAGATCGAGGCCGTACGGCGCCGATCCATCCAGCCGATGTGACACCTCGCTGAACTCATCGGCGCATAGAGTCACATCCCATGAACGAGCAGCGCCCTCCGTCCAGGATCGCCGCGGAGGCGCTCGCCAGGTACGACGGCCTGCTGCGGCGGCAGGCCGCGGTGGCCGAGCTGATCAGCGGCGGGCACTCGCTGTGGAACGGCACCTGGGAGGAGGCGTTCGGCATCGCACCCGAGGCCATCGTCATCGATCCCGAGGCGACCTCGATGAAGCCGGACGGCGCCCTGCGGCTCAGCGCCCCGCAGGTGACCGGCCCGATCCGGGAGGCGTGCCAGCCGTCCCGGCCGCAACGCGACGCGGCCGCGCTGACCCGGCTCCGCGCGGCGTTCCAGATGCAGCTGCGGGCGAACGCGCGGGCGCTGGTCGCGCATCCCGGCGAGGCCGGTGAGCTGGCCACGCGGCGCGCGGACGCGGCCGAGTCGGGCGTCCGCGGCGACGGCGCGCTCCGGCTCGGTGCGGAGACCGGCTGGGCGGCGGACAACGTCGACCGCTACGTCGGCGAGCTCGGGATGAGCATGCCCGGCATCCATGGCGTGCGGGTCCGCGAGCACCAGGCGCACGCGCACTTCACCGCCGCCACCGGGATCCTCGCGGACAACGTCAGCCGCGCCACCGGCCGGCACCGCAACTCGGTGCTCACCGCGCTCGTCCTCTCCGCCCCGGGGACGGAGTACGGCGCGGCGGCGGACCTGATGATCGGCGACCTGCGCGGCGCGGTCCCGGACCAGACGTACGACGAGGCGCGGCAGCGGTTGCAGGCCTCGGTTCGCGAGCAGTTCGGGCAACCCCACACCGCCGGGGACTCGTCGGAGGAGCGACGGCTGGCAGCGATGGCCGCCGGCCACGTCGCGGCCGGGCTGGGCCGCGCCGCGCACGCCGAACTGTGCGAGCAGTACCCAGCGGCACCGAGCTCGCAGGCCGAACTGTTCCGCAGCGCCCAGGCCGCGTTCGGCGGCACCCAGCCGGCGCCCGGCGCGAAGGCCGGCCACCGCACACCCGACGCGCCGTCGGGCCGTACGACGCGACCGCGCGGCGGGCGGCGGCCGGGTTCCTTCGGCCGCGACTAGCTCGCGACCACCTGCAAGGTGAACGCCCCGGTGCGGCCGTAGGCGCTGTAACCCGTGGTCAGCGGGTCGCCGTACCCGGTGTCGTCGACGCGGATGTAGTAGGTGCCGCCGTTGAGGGACCAGCGGGTGCCGGCGCCGAGGCCGTACGCGGTGCTCGCGCTGGCCTGGCCGGAGGCCGGGTCGTAGCTGCCGAGCGCCGTGCCCGCGCCGTTGAACAAGGTCAGCTTGATGTCGAGGTTCGCGCCGGTGGCGGCCGGGTTGGCGGTGAACGCGTACGTCCCGGCGGCGAGGCTGATCTTGAAGTAGTCAACGTCGTTCACCGACGCGTTGACGCCGCTGACGTTCGCGTACTGACCCTTGCTCCACTGGGTGATCGCCTTCGAGTAGCTGGCGCCCATGATCGGCGCCCACGCGCCGTGGCCGGAGTAGTAGCCGGAGGTCGAGGTGCCGTCGTGCGACAGGCCGAGGTTGTGCCCGGACTCGTGGGACGCCGCCTCGGCGATGTTCTTCGCACCGGTGCCCACACCCTTGGTGAAGACCAGCGCGGGCTGGTTGTAGCCGTTGTTGGCGCTGTCGAAGACGCCGACGTACTCGACCCCGCCGCACCCGCACCCGGAGTCTGCGTGAAATCGCCACATTCCGGCACTTACGTGCCTTCTCGGCTCTGACCCGGCGACGCCCGGCTGCTCGCCCGGCGGCGGTCCGAGGCGCGGAGAGCGGTAAGCCGCGCTACCGCGAGACATTCCTGCCGCCGGGGCGTTCACCAATGCCGTCGGCCGCAAGGCCGGACTGAGCGGCGACGAGGTTCTGCGGCAGCTCAACGGGCAGACGCCGGCGCTGCCGTAGGCATCCGAATCAGGAACCCTCGGAGTCGTAAAGTCGGGGCATGGTGTACCGGGAGTTCCTGACGCACTACGACCAGGCTTATGACGCGTGGGCCAGCGGCTCGCTTCCGGCCGACCAGGTGGAGGCTGAAGTCCGGCGCCTCATGGAGGTCGCCGGACGGCTCTCCTCGCCCACCGACCAACAGCGGGCGCAGCGCCTGCTCACCCGATGGCGCTCCGCAGCGATCGGAGAGGCCGCCGGGCGGATGGGCCGCGCGTCGCGCGCCCTCTCCCGCGCCAGCTCGCCGGAGGGGACCGACGCCGAGCGCACCGCGCGAGCCTTCGCCGGCATGGACGAGATCGCGGCGATCGCGAGCGAGGCCGATGACGAGGGCGAGGAGGCCGCGTTGCTGACGCTGAACGGCTCACTGGCCCGCATCATCGAGTCCCTACGGCCCGCAGCAGAGTGACCGCGCCACGCTCGTACGACGAACTCCTGCGCCGGGCGCCTGATGCGGCGCGGGCGCTGACCGGCGCCGAAAAGTCGAACTGGAACGACACAGTCAGACCGGTCAACCGGCGGCGCGTGCTCGGGATCGCGGACCGCGACGGCACGATGTATTTGGACGAGTCCAAGGTCGCCGGGCCACTGCGCGAAATGTTCGAGACTCCCGGAGCGCAGCACGACGACGAGACCCTGGAGCGCTACTCCACGGCCCTGAAGACATTGCTTCACGAGCACGTGCATCTCCAGGGAACCGAGGGCTCGCGCGCGGCGGACAGCTATCGGAATCTAAGCCGCCGTGGAACGCGGGAACTCGAGGAAGGCGCCACCGAAGCCTGGAGCCATGCGACCGTCGGCCGCTTCGCTGAGGAGCTGGAGCTCGACGAGATCGCGCCGGGTATCAGTGACGCCCGTATCGACGCCACCTACCCCGAGTACACGCCGGCAGCACAGAAGCTGGCCGCGGCCGTCGGCGCCGAGGCCGGACTCGAGCAGAACGACGTGCTGCGCCGGATGAGCGCCGTCAGCGCCGACCAGAAGTGGGAGCTCGCCGCCGATCTGATGTACGACGCCCGAGGCCTCGGCGAGGTCATCCCGCCGGGACGCGAGGCTGAGGTCAAGTCCAACATCGTCCGCGCCATGCAGAACACCATGGATCTCGAACATCTGAAGGACTACCCCGACGACACGGCTCGAACGGCGTCCGCGCAGGTGGGGACCAATGCCTACCGTGCCGGTGCGCGGGAAGCCGACATGTACGCCGAGATGTACCAGGCGCGCGGATTGAGCCCGGAACGTCGGCAGGCGGCCCAGCAGTGGCGCGGCGACGGGCGGATCACACCGCCCTCCGCCGGGCGTCCACCTGGCGCGGGACCCGGCTCTCTGCTCGACAGCGCACCGGCGGCCGGGCAGTTGCCCGGAGACGCCCGGCACGCCGTGCACCTGTTGAACAACGGCTCGCCGCCACTGAGCAGCGCCCGACCCCTGAACACCGCAGAGTTCGGCGCCCGCGGCAGTGAGCCGCATTCGCAACCGCTGCAACGCCAGAGCCCGGACCGAGGCCGCTGACCTGATCACCCCGCGAGGTGTTCGAGCGACGTGCGCAACTGATCCGGGATGGGGACGGGGCGGCGGGTGGTGCGGTCGACGAAGACGTGGACGAAGCGGCCGGTGGCGACGGGATCCGCGGCGCCGGCGTTGAAGAGGCCGATCTCGTAGTGGACGCTCGAGGTGCCGAGCTTGGCCACCCGTAGGCCGGCGTCGACCGTGCCGGGGAACGATAGCGACTGCTTGAACGTGCACTGCGACTCCACGCAGAGGCCGATCACGCCGCCGTCGTGGATGTCCAGTCCGCCGGCCTGGATCAGGTACTCGTTGATCACGGTGTCGAAGAACGAGTAGTACTCCACGTTGTTCACGTGGCCGTATACGTCGTTGTCCTTCCACCTCGTCGTGATCACCCCGAAATGCGGATAGTCCTCCCGAGCCATGCCGACACAGTACGGCGACCGCCCGCTCCGGCGACCTACGGGCGCGTAACTTACGGTGTCGTAGGGTAGGCGTGGTGTCCGCCCCCGATGGAAGGAACCACGATGACCGGTCAGCTGGACCTGTTGCACGAGCTGGAGCCGGTGGTCGAGGAGAACCTCGAACGGCACCTGGCGATCGCCAAGAGCTGGAACCCGCACGACTACGTGCCGTGGAGCGAGGGGCGGGACTTCGCCTTCCTCGGCGGTGAGGACTGGTCGCCGGAGCAGTCGCGGTTGGACCCGGTGGCGAAGGTCGCGATGATCACGAACCTGCTCACCGAGGACAACCTGCCGTCGTACCACCGGGAGATCGCGGTCCAGTTCGGCCTCGACGGCGCGTGGGGCACCTGGGTCGGCCGCTGGACCGCGGAGGAGGGGCGGCACGGGATCGCGCTGCGCGACTACCTGGTGGTGACCCGCGGGGTCGACCCGGTCGAGCTCGAGAGCGCCCGGATGGCGCACATGACCGCCGGGCACCAGGTCGACAAGACGATGCTGGAGGCGATCGCGTACGTGAGCTTCCAGGAGCTCGCCACCCGGGTGTCGCACCGCAACACCGGCAAGGCCACCGGCTGCCCGATCGCCGACCAGTTGCTGGCGCGGATCGCGACCGACGAGAACCTGCACATGATCTTCTACCGGAACCTGGTCGCGGCCGCGTTCGAGGCGGCGCCTAACGAGACCATGCGCGCGGTCACCGACGAAGTCGTGGGCTTTTCGATGCCGGGGGCAACGATGGACGGGTTCGTCCGGAACTCGGTGACGATCGCCAAGGCCGGGATCTACGACCTGCGGCTGCACCACGACGAGGTGGTCGCGCCGATCCTGCGGATGTGGAAGGTGTTCGACCGCGACGACCTGTCCGATGACGGCGCCCGCGCGCGGGACGAGCTGGGCGCGTTCATGACCGGTCTCGACGCGCAGGCGACCCGCTTCGTCGAGCAGCGCGACCGGCTGCGCGAACGCCAAGCGGCCCGAGCCACCGCCTGACCCGGCTCCCGCTGCGGTCAGCGCCTCAGCGAGCGGCGCCGTACCGCTGTGCCGAGGCGTGCTCCTGGGCGAGCCGGCGCAGCGCCAGCAGTACGGGCTCGCCGAGCGCGATGCCGATGACGGCCTGCTCGACCGCGCCGGCCTGGTCGCTGTCGGGAAGGATGCCGACGTCGGCGGCCCCGACCGCTGCTCGGACTCGGCGAGGTCGCCGGTGTGGACCCGGTCTCCCGCCGCGGCGACACCGCCGCCGAACGGCTCTCCGCCTGACGGTGTTCACGAATCGCCTGGCCGAGCGACGCCCGGCCGGCGATTCGTGACCACGGCTTAGGCTCACGGTGTGCAGTACGTGCGAGATCTGCGGCGGTTGCTGCGACGGGGCGATTTCCGCCGGTTGTTCGCGGTCCGGCTGACCTCGCAGCTCGGCGACGGCGTGTTCCAGGTCGCGCTCGCGTCGTACGTGCTGTTCTCACCCGAGCGGGCGCCGGACGCCGAGGCGATCGCCGGCCTGTTCGCGGTCACGCTGCTGCCGTACTCCGTGCTCGGCCCGTTCACCGGCGTGCTGCTGGACCGCTGGTCACGCCGCCAGATCCTGTACGGCGCCAACCTCGTCCGTGCCGGGCTCATCGTCGCCGTCGGCGTGGTGGTTGCCGCGGGCAACGCGGGTGTGCCGTTCTACGTCGTGGTGCTGCTGACCCTGGGCGTGAACCGGTTCCTGCTGTCCGGGTTGTCCGCGGGCCTGCCGCACGTGGTCGACGCCGACGAGCTGGTGATGGCGAACGCGGTGACGCCGACCACCGGCACCGCACTGTTCATCGTCGGCGGTGGCGTCGGGGCGCTGGTGAAGGTGCTGGCACACTCCGACCTCGCGGTGCTGGCCGTGACGGTGGTGCTGTACGCCGTCGCGGCACTGCTGGCGCTGCGCCTCGGGCGGCGGCAGCTCGGGCCCGATCTGAACGGGGAGGAGCCCGGCGTCTGGGACGCCGTGCGGGGCATCGCGTCCGGGCTGGTCGACGGCGGCCGGCACCTGGCGCATCGCAAGCAGGCGCTCGTCGGGCTGATCGCGATCGGGTCGCTGCGGTTCTTCTTCGGCCTGATCACCGTCGGCATGGTGCTGCTGTACCGCAACTACTTTTACGACAGCGACCACCTGGACCGGGCCTTCACGGCGCTGGCCCTGGAGACCGGCGTGATCGGCGCCGGGTTGTTCGCCGCCGCGCTGGTCACGCCGTGGGCGACGCGGACGCTGACGTTGCACCGCTGGGTGGCGCTGCTGTTCGCGCTGTCCGCGGTGACGAGCGCGATGCCGGGCGGTCTGTACACGCAGCCGGCGTTGCTGGTCGCCGGGTTCATCACCGGTTTCACCGCGCAGGGCGTGAAGATCAGCGTCGACACCCTGGTTCAGACGTACGTCGAGGACGTGTACCGCGGCCGCGTGTTCTCCCTCTACGACATGATCTTCAACGTCGCCCAGGTCTCCGCCGCCGCCGTCGGCGCGCTGGTACTGCCGGTGGACGGCAAGTCCTACCCGGTGCTGGCCGCCACCGTGGCCGGCTTCGCCCTCACCGCCGTGTGCTACCACCTCGCGACCCGCAACGTGCGCGCGGTCCGCGCGCTGCCGCTTTAGAGTCGCGCTGTGCGGCGATCCTGGTTGAGCATGCCGCGCGACCGGCGTGGCGGGTTCACCAACTGGTCGCGCACCGTGACGTCGGCTCCGCGGGTGTGGCACGAGCCGGGGGACGCGGACGCGATAGCCGACGTCGTCCGCTCGGCGGCGACCGCGGGCGGCCGCGTGCGCGTCGTCGGCGCCGGCCACTCGTTCAGCGCGATCGCCGCACCCGAGGACACCGCGATGTCGCTGGACCGCTGGTCCGGCGTCACCGCGACCGGGGACGGCACGGTCACCGTGCGGGCCGGCACCCGGTTGTGCGATCTCAACGCCGAACTCGCACGGCGCGGACTGGCGCTGCCGATCCTGGGGTCGATCGCGCAGCAGTCGGTCGCCGGCGCGGTCGGCACCGGCACACACGGTTCGAGCCTGGTGCACGGGAACCTGTCCAGCCTGATCGAGGGCGCCCGGCTGGTCACCGGCGCCGGCACGGTGCTCGACCTCGCCACGGGCGACCCGCGGCTGGACGCGGTCCGGGTGCACCTCGGCGCGCTCGGCGTGGTCACCGAGCTGACCCTGCGGGTGGTGCCCGCGTTCCGGCTCGCGGAGACGATCGAGGAGGTGCCGGTGGCCGCCGTCGCCAGCCGGCTCGGCTCGATCGGCGCCAGCGCCGAGTTCGTCAAGGTCTGGTGGCTGCCGCACACGCCGACCGCGCTGGTGATCCGCCACGACCGCACTGACGAGCCGGCCTCCCGCCGGCCGTCGCCGCGGTTCCAGCGGCGCGTCGACGACCGGATCGTGCACCGACTGGTGCTGCCGGCGGTGTTCGCGGTGAACAACCGGCGGCCCGGTTCGGTGCCGCCGGTGAACCGGGTCGCCGTCCGGACCCTGGTCAGGCCGCGCCGGGTCGGGCCGAGCGACCTGATGCTGTCCACGCCGTACCCGGTCCGTGGTGCGGCTCATCCATGCCGAGGGCGTCTCGGTCAACTTCATCGTCGAGCTGCGTTACGTGCGCGGGGACGCCGGCTGGATGAGCCCCGCGTACGGCGGCGACGTCGTACAGCTGGGTGCGTACACGGCGGTCCGGCCGCACCGCGATCGGTACTTCGACGCGTTCTGGCGCGCGATGCGACCGCTCGGCGCCCGGCCGCACTGGGGCAAGCGGCTGGACCACGACGCCGCCGAGATCCGCGCGCTGTACCCGATGGCCGGGCACTTCGCCGCGCTGCGCGACGAGCTCGACCCGCGGCGGGTGTTCACCAACGCGTTCCTCGACCGCGTCCTCGGGCCCTGATGCCACCTCCCCACCCCGATCATTCGACGCATCTCGTGGTGGCTGTGGAAAACCGGTCAGGTGCACGCCGGCGGTCAGGTCACCGCGTTTTCCACAGCCACCACGAGATGCGTCGAATGATCGGTAAAGGGGTTAAGTGGTCCCGCGGAGGGCGGCGATGGGTTCGATCGCGGAGGCCTTCCAGGCGGGGTAGGTGCCGGCGGCCAGGCCGATGAAGGCGCCGAGCAGCGGTGCGGCGAAGACCAGTCGGAGGTCGAGGAGGGGCGTCCAGTCGCGAGCCCAGGACACGCCCACGGTGAGCAGCACGCCCGCGGTCGTGCCGAGCAGGCCGCCGAGGAAGCCGATGATCACGCTCTCCACCAGGAACTGCACGGCGATGTGGCGGCGGGCGGCGCCGAGCGCGCGGCGCAGGCCGATCTCGGAGATGCGTTCCAGGACGGACAGCAGCGTGACGTTCGCGATCCCGAGCCCGCCGACCAGCAGCGCGACCGCGCCGAGCAGCAGGAACAGCGCGTTCACGTCGGCCTGGACGTCGTGACGTACCCGGCCGGGCGCCGGCGGCGCGTCCACCTGCAGCGCGCCCGGGTCGTTCGGCTCGACCGCGATCGGCGCCTGCCGCGCCACGAGTTGCGCGGCGCCGACCGCCGTACGGATCTCCAGCGCGTCCGGGGATGCCAGCGCGTACGCCGTCCGCGCGGTGCCGTTCGGCATGATCACCGCGTCGAGCAGCTCGGCGCGGCTCGAGCAGGCGTCGAGGATGCCGATCACCGTGTACGGCTGGTTGCCGATGAACACCGCGGGCTGCGAGTCGATCCGGTTGATGCCGAGCCGGGCCGCCGCGTTCTTGCCGAGTACGACGACCTTGTCGCGGCGGCTGTCGTGCCCGGAGTCGAAGTACCGGCCAGTGCGCAGCACGCCCCGCACCGCGTCGAACAGCCTGGGCGACGCCGCCACCACCGGGAGCTGGAACGCGTCGTCGCGGCGCGGGTCGACCACGGCCACGCTGCGGACCAGGTCGTCGCCGACGTCGAGCCGGCTGAACGTGCCGGCCGCCTCGACCCCGTTGAGCCGGCGCACCCGGTCGGCCGCGTCCCACGGCAAGGTGGTGTCCGCCTGCGACTGGCCACCCGCGTCGTGCTCGCCGGGCTCGACGGCCACCCGGGTCGCCAGCGCCAGGTCGAACCGCTGCGCGATCTGGCCGGACGCGGTCTGCCCGAGCCCCATCGTCGCGACCAGCGCCGCGATCCCGAGCACCGTCCCGAGCGTCGTCAGCACCAGCCGCGTCGGCCGCGCCGCCACCCCCGCCAGCGCCTCCTCCAACAGATCCCGCCCCGCCGGCCGCCCCCGCCCGCGCATCTGCTCGCGCCCAGAGGGTCCCGCCGAGTCGTGGATTTCGGCGCCGGGAAAGCGTTCTCTGCCAACAGGAATCCACGACTCGGCGTTCTCAGGTACGACGTTGGGCCGGGCGTTGTCGGGTACGACGTTGTGCCGGGTGCGGGGGGAGCCGAGGAGGGTGCGGAGGCGGGTGCTGAGGAGGGCGGTGAAGGGGATCACTGGAGGACTCCGTCGGTGATGTGCACCTGGCGGTGGGCGCGGGCGGAGACGGCCAGGTCGTGGGTGATGACGGCCAGCGTGATGCCCTCGTGGGACAAGTCGTCGAAGGCGTCGAGGACGGCTGCGGCGTTCGCGCTGTCGAGGTTGCCGGTGGGTTCGTCGGCGAGCAGCAGGCTGGGTTCGGCGACGATGGCGCGGGCGATCGCGACGCGCTGTCGCTCGCCGCCGGACAGGGTCGTCGTGGGGAAGTCGACGCGGTGCGAGAGGCCGACGCGGTCCAGCGCCCGGCGCGCCCGGTCCATCCGTTCGCGGCGGGGCACTCCGACGTACAGCATGGAGAGTGCGACGTTCTCCAGCACGGTGCGGTGGTCGAGCAGGTGGAACGCCTGGAACACGAACCCGATCCGCTCACCGCGCAGCACCGCCCGGCGGCGTTCGCGCAGCGTCGAGGTGTCCACCCCGTCGAGGCGGTAGACGCCGCCGGTCGGCGTGTCCAGCAGTCCGAGCAGGTGCAGCAGCGTCGACTTGCCGGACCCGGACGGCCCGACGATCGACAGGTACTCCCCCGAGCCGATCACCAGGTCGACCTGCTGGATCGCGGCCACCTCGGGCGGCCCGGGGAACACCCGCTGCACGCCGGTCATCTCGACGACCGGCGTCACCGTCCCACCACCACCTGGTCGCCGGTCTTCAGCGAGCCGGTCTGCGGCGTGACCTCGGCGTACCCGTCGGCGGACAGCCCGACCTTGACCTGGACCAGGTCGACCTGGCCGCCGGCGCGGACCACCTCGACGCGGGACTCGCCGCCCGGGCCGGCGGTCAGCGCCGCGACCGGGACGGTGAGGACCTTGCCGTGGGTGCTCTTCACCGGGATCGTCACCCGGACGTTCGCGTTCCGGAGCAGCTCGAGCTGGGCGGCGGTGAGGGTGCGGGGCGCGAGCACGACGTCGTACTTGTCGTCGTCGCGGGTGATCCGCGAGATCGTCGCGTCGACGTGCCCGTCGCCGACGTCGAGGGTCGCGGGCATCCCGGTGCGGAGCAGTTGCTTCGTCGCCGCGTCCACCTCGATCGTGACCACCAGGGCGGCGCCGCTGACCGACATCACGGTACCGCTGACGACCGAGCCGCGGCTGACCTTCACGTCGTCGACCCGGCGCGGGAGCGACTTCACGTACACGACCTCCGACACCGGCAGCGGCGTGCCCGCCGCCTCGCGCGCGTCGGCCAGCGCCTCGCGCGCGTCAGACAGGCGCTTGCGGGCCTCGGTGAGCGCGGTCCGCTCGGCGGACGTGTCCTGGCCCTCGAGCAGGTCGGCCCGCTGCGCCTTCGCCAGCTTCAGCTGGTCCTCGGCCTGCGCGATCCGCCGCGCGTCGCCCGACCGGCGGGCGTCGGCCAGTGCGCGCTCGGCCTCGGCGACGGCGTTGTCGGCCTGGACGCGCTGTGCCCTGGTCGGCCCGGCCGCGGCGCGGTCGAGCGCTCGCTGCGCCGACTGGACACCGCTCTGCGCGGAGGTGACCTGCTGCTCGGCCGAGTCGACGGCGCGCTGCAGCTGGTCGTCGGTCTCCGGCGGTTCGTACCCGGCCGCCCGGAACAGCGCCGCGACCGCCGCCGCGGTGTCCGAGTCGTACAGGTCGTCGACGGTGCCCGGGTCGTGGCCGAGCCGGCGCAGCGTCTCCTCGAGCTGCCGCACGTCCGGACCGCGCAGCCCCGGCCGCAGCGACCGGTACATCGGCAGCACGCCGGCCAGCGCGATCACCGGCCGCCCGGTGATCTCCAGCAGCGGCTTGCCCTCGCGGATCGTCGAGCCGACCTTCGGCACCTGTCCGGTGACGACCGGCCGGTTCTGCATCCCGCCGGTCTCGACGGTCACGTTCACCGCGCCGTCGAACGAGGCGTCACCGCGCGCCACCACCCGGCTGGCCAGCGCGCGCAGGTCGGCGGGCACCGTGATCAGCGACGCCTTCGGTGCCGCGGTCCGGGCCGCCGCGTCGGCCGGCGACTGCAGCCAGCTGCCGGCCGCGACCCCCGCCGCGAGCGCGAGTACGGCGACGACCGAGACGATCACCAGAACCCGCCGGCGAGACCTCACTTCGGCCCCTTGTGCTGCGCGGCCCACTCCTTGTACTGCTCCAGCACGGTCTTGTGGGTTTCCACGAACTCACGCTCGAGCTGGAACTGCACCTCTTCGTAGGCCTTCTTGTAGTGCTGCTGCCGGCACTGGTAGTCCGCCTTCGCGATCGCCAGCTCGTACTTCTTCAGAGCCGCGAGCTGGGCGGGGTCGGCCTGCTTCGGCGTGATCGGCTTGGCCACCTCCCGCGGGCCGGTGCCGGTCGGCGGTGTGATCCCGAGCAGCCGCTCCATCCGATGGCTGACCTGCTCGCGGGCGTCCTCCGGCTTGGACAGTCCGGTGTACCGCGCGTCGGCCATGCAGTCCGACCACGCCTTCGCCGCGTCGACCACCCGCTGGTCGGCGTCGATCCGCTTGCGCAGCGCGTCGAGATCCCTGAACAGGCCGTCGAACCGGCGCATCTCCTGCCCCGGGTCGCCCTTCGGTGCGCCGTACACCTGCTTGACCGCGTTGCCCCGGCAGCCTCCGGGCGCCTGCTTGCTGGTCTCCTTGCCGTCGCCGCCCGCGATCACCACCGGGCCGTTGCCGGCGCTGCCGTTCAGGGCCTTGTCGTACGCCGCCTTCGCCTTGGCGGACAGGGCGTTGCGGATCGCGGTGTTCGGGTCGTCGCTGTCCTCGTCCGGCTGGCCGAAGTCCAGCGTGCTGATGCCGTACCCGTACTGCTCGGCGAACTTGTCCGGCGGCAGCTTGAACGCGTCGGCGAACTTCGGCTTCTCCCGGGCGCTCGCCGGCACCGGCACGTACCGGAAGCCCTGTTCGCGCATGCAGGTCGCGGTCAGGTCCTCGACCCTGCGCTGTTTGGCCAGGTCCTCCTCGCTCATCTCGCCGCCACCGGCGAAACTGACCTGCATCCCCTGCCGGGCGATGAAGTCGCTGCCCATGTACTCCGCCAGCGGACTCTTGCCGCTGTCCCCGCCGCTGCTGCCCGGCGCGGCCGGATCCTTCCCGCACGCCGTCAGTCCCAGTGCGCATACGAGCGCCACCGCCAGTGCCTTGTTCATGCCCCGCAGCCTGGAAGCTCAGCTGTCAAAGACCTGTGAAGATCCCGTCAACCACCCTTGCGGCTGATCGGCCGTTTTTCATGGTTTCCTCATGTTCGGCTGCGACACTCCGTGACATGGGCGCGCGGATTCTTGTGGCCGAGGACGACCAGAAGCAGGCTGAGCTGGTACGCCGGTATCTGGAGCGGGAGGGACACGCGACGGTCGTCGTGCACGACGGCCGGGCGGCGATCGACGAGGCCCGGCGACGCCGGCCGGACCTGCTGGTGCTGGACGTCATGATGCCCGCGGTGGACGGGCTCGACGTGTGCCGGGTGCTGCGCGCGGACCGCGGCCGCACCGGGGACCTGCCGATCATCATGCTGACCGCGCGATCCACCGAGGACGACCTGCTGCTCGGGCTGGACCTGGGCGCGGACGACTACCTGACCAAGCCGTACAGCCCGCGCGAACTGGTCGCCCGGGTGCGCGCACTGCTGCGCCGCGGCGGCAGCGGCGACGACGGCGGCGTGCACCGGGTCGGCGAGCTGGTGGTCGACACCCTGCGGCACGAGGTCGCGTTCGCGGGCCGCACCATCGACACCACGCCCGCCGAGTTCCGGATCCTGGCCTGCCTGGCGGCGGCGCCGGGGCGGGCGTTCACCCGGCAGCAGCTGCTGGAGCAGGCCTTCGGGTTCGACCACTACGTGTTCGACCGGACCATCGACGTGCACGTGATGAACCTGCGCAAGAAGATCGAGGAGTCCCCGGCGCGGCCGCGCTGCCTGCTCACCGTGTACGGCGTGGGGTACAAGCTCGCGGAGGTGAATGGCGATGCGGCGTAGCCTGCTGCTCCGCTCCCTCGCGCTGTCGCTGGCGGTGGCGCTGGGCGCGGTCGCCGCCACCGCGGTGCTCGCGACGTACAGCACGAACGCCAAGCTGCAGGGCGAGTACGAGACCTCGCTGTCGCTGCTCGAGGCCGACCAGCGGATCTACGCCGAGCTGACCGGCTGGGCCACCGAGCATGACGGCTGGCAGGGCGTCGGCGCCGTGGTCGACGCGGTCGCCCGGCAGACCGGGCGCCGGATCGCCCTCACCACCCTGGACGGGACGAGGATCGCGGACTCCGCCGGCGCCTTCGGTGAGCAGCCCGCGCTGCCGTCGGTGCCCGCGGCAACCATCGACGCGACCGGCGGCGCCGGGGTGGTCGTCGGCGGGACCATGTCCTACAAGTCGGCGGTGCCGGGCGGTGCCGGGCAGATGGTCAAGGAGATCACCACCTCGGGCAACGTGCCGCCTGGATCGCCGTACTGGCGGTTGACGGCGGACGAGCTGGCCCGGCGCGACATGCTCGCCAAGGAAGCTGTCGAATGCCTGCGGACCCGCCAGAACCTGCCGGCGGAGGTGATCCGCGGGCCGGACGGCGTGCCGCAGCTCTCGGTGCGGACGGCGACCACCGCGGTCATCGTCGGCGACTTCCCGGCAGCGGAGAAGACGCTCATCGGCAACGAGTGCGTGCCCGACGAGCTCTACGCGCCGAGCGCGCTGGCGCGCCGGGTGAACGCCGACGAGGTCCGGCGGTCGGCCGCGTGCCTGACCGACCACGGTGTCACCTACAACGTCGTCGCGACCGAGGGCGGGATGCAGCAGGTGATCCCGAGCGACAGCGTGAAGACCGACGTGGTCGCGGCCAAGGACTGCATGCGCACGGCACGCGTCGAGGCGCTGAAGCCGTACGTCGCGCCGGCGGCGCGGCTGTACCTGGGCACCGACGACAGGTTCAACGTGTTCACCGTGGCGGGCATGCTGCGGACCGGCGCCGTCGCCCTCGGCGTACTGCTGATCGCCGCGCTGGTCACCGTGCTCGCCGGCCGCCGGCTGGTCCGGCCGATCGTGGCGCTGACCGGGGCCGCGCAGCGGATGACCGCCGGCGACCACGCCGCGCGGGTGCCGGTGAGCGGCAACGACGAGGTGGCTCGGCTGGGGCACGCGTTCAACACGATGGCGTCGTCGATCGAGGCGGCCGAGCAGCAACGCCGGCTTATGGTCAGCGACGTCGCGCATGAGCTGCGCACGCCGCTGAGCAACATCAAGGGTTACCTGGAGGCGAGCGAGGACGGCGTGGTGCCGCTCGACGCCGCGCTGGTCCGGTCGCTGCAGGAGGAGGCCGGGCTGCTCGAACGCCTGGTCGCCGACCTTCAGGAGCTCGCGCTCGCGGACGCCGGCATGCTGCGCCTGCACCACGAGCAGCTCGACGTCACCGAGCTCGCGCAGCAGACCGTCGCCGCGCACCGCGCCGCCGCGGACACGGCCGGGGTCACCCTCGACCTGGATGCGGACACGCCCGCGATCGCCGTGGTGGATCCCGCCCGGATCCGCCAGGCGCTGGGCAACCTGGTCGCCAACGCGGTCAAGTTCACCCCGCGCGGCGGCGCCGTCCGCGTCTCGGTGCGCCCGCTCGCCGGCCGCATCGAGATCGCGGTCTCCGACACCGGCCCGGGGATCGGGCCCGAGCACCTGCCGCACCTGTTCGACCGGTTCTACCGGGCCGATCCGTCCCGCAGCCGCAGCACCGGCGGCAGCGGTCTCGGCCTGGCCATCACCAAGCACCTCGTCGAGGCGCACGGCGGCCGGGTCGACGTACGCAGCACCGTCGGGCAGGGTTCGGTGTTCAGTGTGACCCTGCCCGCGCGCTGAGTGGATGGACTACTCGATATCGCCGCCGCTGTCGGTGGACCCGCCACCGGACTCGATGTCACCACCGGACTCGATGTCACCACCGGACTCGATGTCACCACCGCTGTCGGTGCCCGCGGTGAGCGCGTCGGCCGTCGACTCGATGTCGCCGCCACTCTCGATGTCACCGCCCGACTCGATGTCACCGCCCGACTCGATGTCGCCGCCGCTCTCGATGTCGCCGCCTGAGTTCAGTGCGTCCTCGGGACGCAGCTCCTCGTCTCCCATGGCGGCTACCGTACGACGCTCGCCCGCACTCCGAAACCGTTCGCCACACCGACCCGGCCAGTATTTTTCGACCGTTGCAGAACCCTTATCCGGCTGGGTTCTCAGCCGCGCCACGCAGATCGTCGTACAGGTCTCGCCCACTCCAGCCGCGGCGGCCGCCGGCTTCGGCCTCGTGGACGAGCTCGACCAGCCTGGCGTTCACCGGCGCACTCCGGACGGCGCTCCGGGCGAGGTGCACGACCTCGCCGTTGAGGTAGTCGATCTCGGTCAGCCGGCCGGCGTCCAGGTCGTCGAGCATCGAGCTGCGCGCCTGCGGGTCCATCGCCAGCATCTTGCCGCCGAACGAACGGAACACCAGGTCCGGCAGGGCGAGCAGCCGCGGCATCCAGTGCGGCGGCAGCGGCGTCAGCCGGGCCGGCGTGATCCCGGCCGCGGCCAGCACGTCGAGCGTCTCGGCCTGCGCCATCGCCAGGCAGCGCCGGAACGACCGCTGCGACAGCTCGGCCTTCAACGGCAGCCCGGACAGCGCGTTCACCGGGTTGTTGAGGTTGAGCAACAACTTCCCCCACTGCACCGGCAGCATCTCGGCGTACCGCTCCAACGACAACCCGGCGCGTTCGAAGACCCCCAGGTACGGCAACAGCGCGGCATGATCCTCGACCGCGAGCCCACCTTCGGTCGCGGCGTGGAAGGTGCCCTTCCCCTGCTGGACGACGTTGAACTCCACCTGCCCGGCGAGCACGGGCCGGCCCTGCAGCCCGGCGCGCAACGTCTCCGGGTTCCGCAGCCCGTTCTGGAAGCTGATCACCACCGCGTCCTGCGCGATCACGCCCGCCAGCTCTTCCGCCGCCTGCTCCGTCGCCGCGGACTTCACCGCGACGAGCACGAGATCCGCACCCGCCGCCGCGTCCGGCGAGGTCTCGAAGCGGACCCGGTCGTACGGAACCGCGAGGTCCGCGCCCTGCCAGTCCGTGGCCCGCAACCCGTGCTCGGTCACCTCGGCGCGCAACCGCTCCCGCCCGACGAACACCACGTCCGCACCGGCCGCCGCAAGCCGCGCCCCGACATAGCAGCCGATACTCCCCGCCCCGTACACACAGATCCTCATCCGCTCCATCCTCACCGCCGAACCCGCTCATCCCACCTGCACCTTGGCACGCCCACCAACCATCGACGTAGCATCCGCCCGGTCGACAGCCGCGCCAAGACCGCCGAGCCTAAGCCCGCGTCGGTCGGATCGCGCCGGTCACAATGGATGCCGCAAGCAATGAAGCGGGACGACGCAGCGGCCGGGCGTAGCTTGGTGGCATGGGTCGTCGCACGCGCATCTATGCCGTGATGATGACGACGTGCTTGCTGCTGATCGTGCTGGCCTGGAACGTGGTGCGGCAGTTCTCGGTACCGGCCGCGATCGTGATGAGCGTGATCGCGGCGATCCTGCTGCCGGCTGCGGTCATCCTCGCCAACGCGGGCCGCGACGGGTGACCGGCGGTCACGGCCGGGGCAGGCGGGAGTCAACGGGGGCGAGGGTCCGGGCGGTGTCGAGGAGGTCGGCGCCGGTAGGGAGGACGGCGATGATCGGGGTGTCGAGGCCGTTGTCGACGTAGCGCCGGATGCCGGCGCGGCACTGCTCGGGCGATCCGTGCACGATCAGGTCGTCGATCAGCTCGTCCGGCACGGCCGCCATCGCGCCCTGCTTGTCGCCGGCCGCCCACTTCTCCCGCATCGGGGTCATCACCTCGGCACGCCCGAGCCAGTCGTGGAAGGCGGCATACGCCGGGACCGTCAGGTACGACGCGATCAGGAACCGCCCGATGTTCCGGGCCAGCTCAGCATCCTCGGTGACACAGACGAAGATCCGCGCGGCGAGCTCGGGCCCAGCGCCGATCTCCGCACGGACCCGGATGACGTCGTCCGCCGAGAGCCAGTTGGTGATCGCGCCGTCGGCCTCCTTCGCCGCGAGCCGGAGCATGCCGGGGCGGAGCGCGGCCAGCATGATCGCCGGCGGCACGTCCGGCGCCTTCTCCAGCCGGAAACGTTTCACGCGAAACATCTCGAAGTCGCCGTCGACCTTCTCGCCGGCGAACGCGGTCTTCAGGAACCGCAGCACGTCCCGGGTCCGGCGGTACGGATCGTCGTACTCGATGCCGTTCCAGTTGGTCACGATCGTTTGCGACGAGGCGCCGATGCCGAGCACGAACCGCCCGGGCGCGAGGTCCGCGAGGGTGGCGGCCTGCATCGCGAGGGCGGCCGGGCCGCGGGTGTGCACGGGTACGACGGCGGTGCCGAGGCGGAGCGCGTCGTCCCACTCGGACGCGAGCACGAGCGGCGTGAACGCGTCGGCGCCGGCCACCTCCGCCGACCGGCACCGTCAGTCCCCGGCGTGCCATCAGATCAGCTTCCGGACGAGCGGCAGCGGCAGGTTGTGGATCGCCGGGGCGAGCAGGCGCCACGGCCAGGCGGGGACGACGGCCTTCGACCTGCCGGACTCGATGGCGGCGACCATGGCGCGGACGCCGGTGACCGTGTCGACCATGAACGGCGCCTTCTCGACCCGCTCGTTCATCTCGGAGCGGATGTAGCCGGGATAGATGGTGCTGACCTTGATCGGCTTGTTCAGCATCTCCATCCGGATCCCCTCGGCCAGCGCGGCGACGCCGGCCTTGGTCGCGGCGTACGCGGTGATCGTCTTCGGCATTCCGCGCAGGGCGGAGACCGACGCGATCACCACCAGGTGGCCGGCGTTCGCCGCCCGGAAGATCTCCATCGCGGCCTCGCACTGCGCGAGCGCGCCGACGAAGTTCGTCATCGCGGTGTCGCGGTTCGCGTCGAACCGCCCGGTGCCGACCGGCGCGCCCTTGCCGAGCCCGGCGTTCACGATCACCCGGTCCAGGCCGCCGAACTCCTCGGCGATCTCATGGAAGGTCTTGAACACGCTGTCGTGGTCGTTCACGTCCAGCGGCTTCAGCAGCACCGTGCGGTCCGGGTGCGCGGCGACGATCTCGTCCCGCAGCTCGGCGAGCCGGTCGGTACGCCGCGCGGTCAAGGCGAGGTCGTGGCCCTTCGCGGCGAACTGCCGCGCCATCTCGGCGCCCAGGCCGGAACTGGCGCCGGTGATGAGAGTGCGCATGTGTCTCCCTAGCGGTAGCTGAGCAGGTCGGTGCCTTCGAGGTGGCTGTGGTCGTTGACGCTGACGGCGGTGAGTCCGCGACGGCCGCTGACCACCTTCGTGACGGCGCTGTTCACCGAGACCGGGTTCAGCGCCAGCCACAGGTCGTTGCTCCCGGCAAGCAGCTGGCTGACCACGGCGGCGATCGGTCCGCCGGACGTGAACACCACCGCGGTCTGTCCCTTGCCCACCGCATCGGCGGTACGACGAACCGCGTCGCCGGTGCGGGTACAGAAGTCGGCGAAGGCCTCCGGGTAGCTTCCATCGCCGGCGACCCAGCGCCTGGTCGCCTCCTCGAAGATCTCCTGGAACGCCCGCGTCGGCTGCATCGTGCGGGCGAGGTCCGCGAGCATCACCGCGCGCCGCTTGTAGGCGGGCTTGTACGCGACCACGATCTGCTCGTGGTCGAACTCGTTGTACCCGGCGTCGACCGTGATCTCCGTCCGCAGTCCCGCCGCGGCCAGCACCAGCTCAGCGGTACGGCGATGCCGGCGCATATCGCCCGACACCACCAGATCGGGCTTGATCCCCCGCGCAGCGAACGCCGTACCGAGTCGTTCGCACTGGCGTTCACCGAGCGGCGACAGGCGGTCGTAGTCGCTGCGCCCGAAGGACGCCTGGCCGTGCCGGACCAGGTAGACGACGCTCATCGGTCGCCCTGGGCGATCAGCCGGCGGCAGCGGCGCTCGAGCATCCCGACCGGGAGCCAGAGGTTCTTGAAGGCCGGGTTGTGGGTCTGCTTGTGGTGGTACCGGTAGTAGATCTGCTGCGCGATCGCCGCCAGCCGGAACAGCCCGAACACCTCGTAGAAGGTCCAGTTGTCCGGCTTCTGGCCGCTGCGCACGCAGTAGTAGTCGACCACCTCGGCGCGGGTCAGCATCCCCGGCAGGTGCGTCGGCTGGCGACGGAACCGCCGGAACGCCCAGCCGTCGTCGGCCTGCACCCAGTACGCCATCGAGCTGCCGAGGTCCATCAACGGGTCGCCGACCGTGGCCAGCTCCCAGTCGAGCACCCCGGCGATCCGCAGCGGGTCGTCCGGCGCGAGCACCAGGTTGTCGAACCGGAAGTCGTTGTGGATCAGGCAGGTGCCGGAGTCACCGGGGCGGTTCGCGTCGAGCCAGGCCATCACCTTCTCGAAGCTCGGCACGTTCCAGGTCTTCGCCTTGCGGTAGCGCGCGGTCCAGCCACTTATCTGTCTGTCGACATATCCCTCGCCCTTGCCGAGGTCGGCCAGGCCGGCGGCGGCCACGTCCACCTGGTGCAGCTCGACCAGGGTGTCGATCACGGTGCGGCACAGCTGGTTGGTCTGCTCCGGGGTCAGGTCGACGCCGAGCTCCTTGCGCGGGACGGTGCCGGCGATCCGCTCCATCACGTAGAACTCGGAGCCGATCAGCTCCTCGTCGTCGCAGTAGGCGACCATCTTCGGCACGTACGGGAACACCGGCGCGAGCGCGGCCTGGATCCGGTGCTCGCGTCCCATGTCGTGCGCACCCCGCGCCTTCGTCCCGCGCGGCGGCCGCCGCAGGATCAGATCGAGCCCGTCGTACCGCAGTAGATAGGTGAGGTTCGACGCCCCGCCCGAGAACTGCCACACCCGCGGCGCGCCCGCCGGCAGGTCCGCGCCCTGCGCGCGCAGCCAGCCGTCGACCGCGCCGATGTCGAACGCATCCTCCGCGCGGACCTCCCGCGCTCCGTCGACCTGACTCACTCGCCGTCCTTCACCGCGCCGGCGTCGGCGGTGTCCTGCGCGGTTTCGTCGAACTCGGCCGGAGCGGGCGGGGCGCTGCGGGCGTGGGCGCGGGCGGCGATCCGGCGCATCTGGCGGTCGTACAGCGGGCGGGCGAAGCGCTTGACCCGCCAGGACATCAGGGTCGGCCGGTCCGGGATGATCAGGAAGCTCTGCTTGGCGATGCCGTGCAGCACCGCGGCGGCGACCTCGTCGGCGGTGCGTGGCGACTTCTCGATCAAGCGGCGGGCGACCGCGTTCATCTCGACGTCCGCGCCCTGCATCGAGTCCGCCAGATCGGTCTTGAAGAACGACGGGCAGACCGCGGAGACGGTCACACCGAACGGGTGCAGCTCGTGCGACAGCGTCTCCGACAGCGCGACCACGCCGGCCTTGACCGTGTTGTACGAGCTCATCATCGGCGGGTGCAGCAGCCCGGCCGCGGACGCGACGTTGACCAGGTGCCCGGACCGCTGCCGTTTGAACACCGGCGCGAACGCCCGGCAGCCGCGCACCACACCCATCAGGTTGATGTCGACCACCCGGTCCCACTCGGCCAGCGTCTCGACGTCGATCCGCCCGCCGGTCGCGACACCGGCGTTGTTCACCAGCAGGTTCAGCCCGCCCCAGTGCTCCTCGCACCACGCGACCGCCGCGTCCCAGTCCGCCGCGCTGCGGACGTCGAGCTTCAGGTACGACGTTCCCGCGGGCGCGTCAGCGGGCGCGCCCGGTCCGATGTCGGTCACCAGCACCTGGTTGCCCTGCGCAACGAACTGCCGGACCAGCGCGGCGCCCAGCCCGGAGGCGCCGCCGGTGACCAGAATCCTGCCTGCCATCACGCCTCCCGGTACTTCGCGAGCTCGAGCTTCGCGATCACTCCACGGTGCACCTCGTCCGGCCCGTCCGCCAGTCGCAGCGCCCGCGCGGTCGTCCACGCGCCGGCCAGCGGGAAGTCGTCCGACAGCCCGCCGCCGCCGTGCAGCTGGATCGCGAAGTCGATCACGTCCTGCGCCATCCGCGGCACCGCGACCTTGATCTGGCTGACCTCGCTGAGCGCGCCGGCCAGGCCCTCGGTGTCCAGCAGGTAGGCGGTCTGCAGCACCAGCAGCCGGGCGGAGTTGATCGCAATCCGGGCGTCGGCGATCCGCTCGCGGTTGCCACCGAGGTTGACCAGCGGCTTGCCGAACGCGGTCCGGCTGGTGCCGCGCCGTAGCGCCAGCTCCAGCGCCCTCTCCGCGAGGCCGATCAGCCGCATGCAGTGGTGCACCCGGCCAGGCCCGAGCCGGCCCTGCGCGATCTCGAAGGCACGACCAGGTCCGGCGATCACGTTGGCCAGAGGCACCCGGACGCCGGTGAAGGACACCTCGCCGTGGCCGTGCGGAGCGTCGTACCAGCCCATCGAGGGCAGCATCCGCTCGACCTTCACGCCAGGCGTGTCACGCGGGATCAGCACCATCGTGTGGCGCGCGTAGCGGTGCGCGCCGGGGTCGGTGAGGCCCATGAAGATGAGGATCTTGCAGTCCGGGTGGCCGACGCCGGTGCTCCACCACTTGCGGCCGTTGACGACCACCTCGTCGCCCTCGATCACCGCTGTCGCCGCCATGTTGGTGGCGTCGGACGACGCGACACCCGGCTCGGTCATGCAGAACGCGGACCGGATCCGCCCGTCCAGCAACGGCTCCAGCCACTCCTTGCGCTGCTCGGGCGAGCCGTACTTGACCAGCACCTCCATGTTGCCCGTGTCGGGCGCGTTGCAGTTGAACACGTGCGGCGCCAGGAAGGACCTGCCGGTGAGCTCCGCGACGCGGGCGTAGTCGAGGTTGTTCAGCCCCTCGCCGTACCCGAGCTCGGCCGCCTCGGGCAGGAACAGGTTCCACAACCCCTGGGCGCGGGCCTTCGCCTGCAGCTCGGCCATCACCGGGTGCGGTTGCCACGGATCGGCCGCGGTCCGGGTCGCCTCGTGCACCTCACGCTCGACCGGCTCGATCTCGGTGCGGATGAACTCGTCGACCTGCGCGATCAGCTCGCGCGCCCGCTCGGACGGCTCGAACCCCATGGCGGCTCTCCTTTCGGTCTGCGTTGACGGTAGCGCACCTGTTGAGCAATGCTCAATAGCGTGAGTGAGACCACGCGCCGGCGGCTGAGCGCCGATGACCGGCGCAGGCAGCTGGTCGGGATCGGGCTGCAGATGCTGACCACCCAGCCGATCCACCAGCTGTCGATCGACGCCGTCGCCGAGCAGGCGGGGATCTCGCGGGGCCTGCTGTTCCACTACTTCCCGACCAAGCGGGACTTCTACGTCGCGGTCATGGGCGCGGCCGGGCGGCGGCTGCTGCGGCAGACCCGGCCGGACCCGGCGCTCCCGCCGACCGAGCAACTGCGGCAGATGCTCACGGCGTACGTGGCGTTCGTCGATCGCCGGCGTGACGCCTACATCTCCTGGGTACGCGGCGCCGCCGGCGGGGACACCTTCGTCGTCGAGGTGTACGACGAGACCCGCGCGGCGCTCACCACCCGGGTGCTCGGCACGCTGGGCGAGTCCGCGGTCGCGGTGGACGCCGCGTCGGCGCGGCGGATGACAGTGCACGCCTGGTTCGCGTACGTCGAGGACCTGGCGCTGGAGTGGTCGGCGCTGGCCGAGCCGCGTCCGCTCGGCGCCGGCGACCTGGTCGACCTTGCGATCGCGGCGCTGGACGCCCTGCTCGGACTCGCACCCCGTTCGGAACGACACCCAGTACGACCAACTCGCTCCTGATCGTCCCGCTCAGCCGGCACGCACCTCACAGCCGGACGCGTCGCGCTGGGTGTACTTCCGGACGCCGCCGCCAACACGCCGGTGCCCTCGGCAACCATCGTTTGGCGGGACGTGCTTACACTCCGGTATGGGACCTGGCCGCGACGGCAGCCGGAGGACCGCGCCTCCTCCCAGCACCTCGTCGAATCCCGCGATCACCGAGCGTTCCGTGCCGTTGACCGAGCGCTCCGCGACGTGGCTCGCCCGGGCGATCCGGGAGGGCGAGACCAGCGCGCGTGACGTGGTTGAGGCGCACATCGCCTTGCTGGAAAGGGTCCAGCCGGTCGTCAACGCCGTCGTCGCCGACTGCTTCGAGGCGGCCCGGGACCGGGCGGACCTCGCCGACCAGGTGGTGGCGGCCGGAGGTCCGGACCTGCCGCCGCTGCTCGGGGTCCCGTTCACCGTCAAGGAGTCGATCGCGGTCGCCGGCCTGCCGCACACCGCCGGTGTCGTTGCCCGGCGCAACCATCGCGCCACCGAGACCGCGCCCGTCGTGCGGCGGATGCTCGACGCCGGCGCGATCCCGCTGGCGCTGACGAACACGTCCGAGCTGTGCATGTGGATCGAGACCGAGAACCGGTTGTACGGAAGGACGTCCAACCCGTACGACGCCGAGCGCACCGCGGGTGGTTCGTCGGGAGGCGAGGGCGCCGCGGTGGGGTCCGGCGGGGCGCCGTTCGGCCTCGGTACCGACACCGGCGGGTCGATCCGGATGCCGGCGTTCTGCTGCGGGGTGTTCGGGCACAAGCCGTCGCCCGGGCTGGTGCCGCTGACCGGCGCCTTCCTGATGCCGCTGCTCCGCATCCTCGCCGGACCCGACGGCGAGGACCCGCACTGCCGACCGGACCCGCGGACAGGGCAGCCGCCGCTCGGCGACCCGGGCGAGGTGCGGCTGGACGGGTTGCGGGTGCTGATCACCGAGCACGCCTGGCTGGGCCCGATCAGCCGCGAGCTGCTCGCCGCGCGCGAACGTGCCGCCGCGGTGCTGGAGACGCTCGGGGCTCGCGTCGAACACATGTCGCTGCGGATGGCGCGGCTGATGATCGAGCCGTACCTGGCGATCCTGTCCAAGGGCGGCTCGCTGCACGACCTGTTGCGCGCCGAAGGCTCCGACGTCCGGTGGCGCGCCACGCTGACCCGCGGCGGGGAGCACACCCGGGCCACGAAGGCACTGCTGCTGGCCGAGCCGCTGACGTCGCTGGCGCCGTGGACCCGGACCGGGGCGGCGCTGGCGGCCGGGCTCGGGTTCGCGCGCTCGTTCGCCGAGACCGTCGGCGACGCCGTAGTGCTGCACCCGCCGGCGCCGACCGTCGCCCCGCGGCACGGCCGCACCATCGGCCGCCCTTACTGGCCGCAGCCGATGGGCCTGTTCAACCTGGCCGGCCTGCCCGCCACCCAGGTCCCGCTCGGCCTCAACGACCGCGGCCTGCCCCTCGGCGTACAGGTCGCCGCCGGCCCCAACCGCGACCACGTCACCATCCGCGTCGCCCTCGAACTCGAACGCGCCTTCGGCGGCTGGTGCCGGCCCCAGGTGTGATCGGAAGGGTCGGCGTGCCGCCCTGTGGTTGCTGCTCACCTCGGGACTGAGGGCGTCGAGTCGTGGATTTCGGTTGGTGGAAAGCGCTTGCTCCGAGCAGCGATCCACGACTCGGCGGAGTCTGGGGCGAGGGGGTTGGATTTGTTAGTCGGCGAAGTAGTGTCGGGAGGGTGACTTCTGCTGAGCTGCCCCGTACTGCAGGTGAGCTGCGCGCTGCCGGGTACGCGGTGAAGAGTGTCAAGCAAGAGATCCATGACAACCTGATCGCGGCCCTGCGCGACGGGCGGAACCCGTGGCCGGGGATCGTGGGGTTCGACCGGACGGTGCTTCCGCAGCTGGAACGTGCCCTGCTGGCTGGGCATGACGTCGTACTGCTGGGTGAGCGGGGGCAGGGGAAGACCCGGCTGCTCAGGACGCTGGCCGGGCTGCTGGACGAGTGGACGCCGGTGATCGAGGGGGCGGAGCTGCCCGAGCATCCGCTGGCGCCGATCACGCCGGCGTCGAAGCGACGGGCGGCCGAGCTCGGGGACGACCTGCCGGTGGGGTGGCTGCACCGGGACCAGCGGTACGCCGAGAAGCTGGCCACGCCGGACACGTCGGTGGGTGACCTGGTCGGGGACGTGGACCCGGTGAAGGTGGCCGAGGGGCGGAGCCTGGGTGATCCGGAGACGATCCACTACGGGCTCGTACCGCGGGCGCACCGCGGGATCGTCGCGATCAACGAGCTGCCGGACCTGGCCGAGCGGATCCAGGTCGCGCTGCTGAACGTGATGGAGGAGCGCGACATCCAGGTCCGCGGGTACACGCTGCGGCTGCCGCTCGACGTACTGCTGGTGGCGACGGCGAACCCGGAGGACTACACGAACCGCGGGCGCATCATCACGCCGCTGAAGGACCGGTTCGGCGCAGAGGTGCGGACGCACTACCCGCTCGGTGTGGACGCCGAGGTGGACGTGGTCCGGCAGGAGGCGAAGCTCGTCGCGGAGGTGGGCGAGCCGCTGCTGGAGATCCTGGCCCGGTTCGTGCGTCGGTTGCGCGAGTCGGCGGCGATCGACCAGCGGTCCGGCGTGTCGGCGCGGTTCGCGGTGGCGGCGGCCGAGACGGTCGCGGCGGCGGCGCTGCGGCGGTCCGCGCTGACCGGCGAGCAGCCCGCGGTGGCGCGGCCGGTCGACCTGGAGGCGGTGCCGGCGGTGCTGCGCGGCAAGCTCGAGTTCGAGCCCGGCGAGGAGGGCCGCGAGACCGAGCACCTGGTGCACCTGCTGCGGCGCGCGATCGCCGAGACCGCGCGGGAGCGGTTCGCCGGACTCGACCTGCAGCCGCTGGCCGCGGCGGTCGCGGACGGGCACCTGGTGACGACCGGCGAGCGGGTCCCGGCGCGGGAGGTGCTGGCCGCGCTGCCGGAGCTGCCGGTCCTGTACGACGTGGCGGCGCGGGCCGGAGCCGATCCCGACGACGACTCCCCGGGACGGATCGCCGCGGCGGTCGAGCTCGCGCTTGAGGCGCTGTACCTGTCCCAGCGGCTGGCCAAGGACGCCGACGACGAGAACACGGTGTACGGCGGATGACAGCGGGAGGTGCGGGCGGTGACCGCTGAACCGGCTGGGTACAGCTACGGGCCCTGGCACGACGGGCCGGATCCACTCGCGCCGCCGGTCGACCTGCGGGAGGCGCTGGACGCGATCGGCCGAGACGTGATGGACGGGTACTCCCCCGGCAGCGCGCTCGAGGAGCTGCTGCGCCGCGGCCTGCGGGACACGTCCGGGCTCGACGACCTGACCCGCCGGTTGTGGCAGCGGCGCAACGAGATCCAGCGCCGGCACAACCTGGACGGCACCCTGAACGACGTACGACGGCTGCTCGACGAGGCGATCGAGGCCGAGCGGACCGCGCTGTTCCCTGATCCGTCGGACGACGCCCGGTTCGCCGAGGCGGAACTCGACGCGTTGCCGCCGGGCACTGCCGCGGCGGTCCGCGAGCTCGAGTCGTACAACTGGCGGTCGTCGGAGGCGCGCGAGAAGTACGAGCAGATCAAGGACCTGCTCGGCCGGGAGCTGCTGGACTCGCGCTTCGAGGGCATGAAGGAGGCGCTGGAGTCGACGACGCCCGAGGACGTCGAGCGGATCCGGGAGATGCTTGCCGACCTCAACAGTCTGCTCGCGGCCCACGCGGCCGGACGTCCGGACGTGCCACAGCTGTTCGACGAATTCATGGCGAAGCACGGCGAGTTCTTCCCCGAGAACCCGCGCGACGTCGACGAGCTGATCGACGCGCTCGCGGCCCGGGCGGCCGCCGCGCAGCGGATGCTCAACTCGATGTCGCCGGAGCAGCGCGACGAGCTGATGTCCCTCGCCCAGCAGGCGTTCGGCGACCCGCGGCTCGCCCAGCAGCTCTCGCAGCTCGACGCGCAGCTGCAGGCGCTCCGGCCGGGTGAGGACTGGACCTCGTCGGAGGAGTTCGGCGGCGACAACCCGCTCGGGCTCGGCGCCGGCGCGCGGGCGATGTCCGACCTCGCGGAGCTGGACGCGCTCGCGGAGCAGCTCGCGCAGTCCTACCCGGGCGCGCGGCTGGAGGACATCGACGTCGACGCGCTGGAACGCCAGCTCGGCCCGGCGGCCGCCGTCGACGCCCGCCGGCTGTCCGAGCTCGAACGCGCACTGCGCGAGCAGGGCCTGGTCGAACGCGCGCCGGACGGCTCGCTCCGGCTGTCCCCCAAGGCGTTGCGACGCCTAGGCGAAGCCGCGCTCGCGGACGTGCTGCGGTCCGCCCACAGCCGTTCCGGCGACCGCAACACCGCCGCCGCCGGCGCGGCCGGCGAGCCGAGCGGTTCGACGCGTCCGTGGCAGTTCGGCGACAGCCAGCCCTGGGACGTCCCGCGCACCATCCGCAACGCCGTCCTCCGTACCGCCGGCTCGCCCGAGGCCGCCGAGGTACGGCGATCCGCCGGGCCTGACGTCGTACGACGGCCGGTGCGGCTGGATGTCGCCGACGTGGAGGTGGTGGAGACCGAGCACCGGGCGCGGGCGGCGGTCGCGTTGTGCGTGGACACGTCGTGGTCGATGGTGCAGGAGGGCCGCTGGCTGCCGATGAAGCGGACCGCGCTCGCGCTGCACCAGCTGATCTCGACCCGGTACCGCAACGACGCGCTGCAGCTGATCACCTTCGGCCGCTACGCGCGCAGCGTCGAACTGCCCGAGCTGGTCGGCCTCGAAGGCACCTGGGAGCAGGGCACCAACGCGCACCACGCGCTGCTGCTCGCCGGCCGTCACCTGCGCCGGAACCCCGACGCGCAACCCGTCGTGCTGCTGGTGACCGACGGGGAGCCGACCGCGCATCTGGAGTCCGAGGGGGTCGCGGAGTTCTCGTACCCGCCGTCGCCGAAGACCTTGCGTACGACGCTGGCCGAGGTGGACCGGCTCGCCCGGCTCGGCGCGGTGCTCACGGTGTTCCGCCTCGGCGACGAGCCGCGCCTGACGTCGTACGTCGATTTGCTGGCGCGGCGCGGCGGTGGCCGGGTGGTCGCGCCTGACCTGGACGGCCTCGGCGCGGCCGTCGTCACCGACTACCTGCACACCCGCCGCCGGCTCTGACGGCCGGAGCGTCGGGGTCTGGGACGTCGTCGCCGATCCGTACACGTCTGGCGTTGTCTTACATGTCCAGCGTTGTACGGACTCGGGAGCGCGCCCCGGAGAGGTTTGCGGGGTCAGGCCGGTGCGGGCGGCAGGTCCAGGACGAGGCGGTCGTCGTCGCGGTGGAAGCCGACCTTGCGCAGGTACGCGGCCGAATCGCGCATACCGGACGGCGCGATCACGCGGGTGAAGCCGTGCCGGGTGAACACCTCGCTGCGGCGGTAGACGAACTCGCCGGGGGTGAAGTCGCGGTACTCCGGCAGCACGTAGTCCAGCGTCACCTGGGCGGTGCCGGAGCCGGCGTCGTCGGCCAGCACCACACCGACGGTGCGCTCGCCGCGCTGCACCAGGAACGCGTAACCCGCGCGCAACGCCGCCGCCGCGAAGCCCGGGTTGAACCGCGCGATGTCCTGCTCGTGGGTCTCCAGCACGTGCCGCAGGTACGCGTTCGAGTCGGTTGCCTCGAGCACCGCGTACTCGGCGTCGTCGTGCCGGTGCCGCACCAGCCGCCACAGGTGTACGGCGTTGATCACCGCCAGCACGATGTTCATGCCGACCATCGGCCACACCTCGATCGCGGCGTTGAACGCGATCAGCACCACGCAGCCGACCAGGTTCAGCACCCGCAGACGCAGGATCCTTGTCTGGAGCAACGACACCACCACGAGTGCCGACCCGCCCCAGCCGACGATGCTCAACCAGTCCACACCGCGACAGTACGACGATCTCAGTGCCGGGCGGTGTAGCGCCAGAACGCCGGCACCGCCGCGACTGTGATGGGCAGCAGGACCAGCACCGCGATGCCGCCACCCGCGGCGGCGGCCGACGTACCGAACTCGGCCGCGGACCAGCCGTGCACCAGGTCCGCGAGCCGCGGGCCGCCCGCGACCACGACCATGAACACGCCCTGGATCCGGCCGCGCATCTCGTCGGTCGCGGCGGCCTGCAGGATCGCGCCGCGGTGCACGCCGCTGATCATGTCCGCCGCGCCGCCGATCGCCAGCATCAGCACCGCCAGCCACAGCGTCTGCGACAGCCCGAACCCGAACATCGCCGCGCCCCAGATCGCGATCGCGACCGTCACCACCACACCACTGCGGCGCAGCCTCGACACCCGCCCGGACAACAGCCCGATCAGCAGCGCACCCAGCGGGATGCCGGCGAACAACCAGCCGAGCGCACCCTCCGAGCCGTACGTGCGCTCGGCCATCTCCGGGAACAGCGCCTTCGGCATCCCGGCGATCATCGCGATCATGTCGACCAGGAACGACACCATCAGCACGCCGTGCCCGCTCAGGTACCGCAGGCCCGCCACGATGTCGCGAAGCCCGGCCGACCGCGTCGAGCGCTCGTCCGGCGGCATCCGCGGTAGCCGCAGCACCATCACGAACGCGACGGCCAGCAACACCGCGTCGATCACGTAGAGCGTCGGCAACCCCGCCACCGGGATCAGCACACCCGCCACCAGCGGTCCGAAGACCGCGCCGAACATGAACACCGTGAAGCCCAGCGCGTTCGCCGCGATCAGCAGCCGGATCGGCACCACCCGCGCGATCGCGGCGCTGCGGGTCGGCGCGTTCACCGCCGCGAATGACTGCTGCACGCCGTACAGCACGAGGACCACCGCGACCGAGTCGAGCCCGGCCGCCGCCTGCAACCACAGCAGTGCGGTGGTGATCACGATGCCGAGGTTGCTGACCGCCATCACGGTACGACGGTCGACCGCGTCGGCGATCGCGCCGCCCCACAGCCCGAACACGATCAGCACGCCGAGCCCGACGGCGCCGGTCAGGCCGACGTACGCCGACGAGCCGGTCAGGTCGTAGATCTGCTTCGGCACCGCGACCGCGCTGAACTGGCTCCCCACCGCGGTCACGGCCGTCGACACCCACAGCCGCCGGAACGCCGGGATCCGCAGCGGCCGGGTGTCGATCACGAACGACCCGATCCCCCGCTGCCGCGGTGCGGAGGTCTCCTCGCCGATCTCCTCGCTCATGCCACCGCCGCGCGCACGCACACCATCGCGTACCGGCCGGTGGCCAGCGTGTCCGTCACCGGGTCAGCCGCGCTGGGTGCGGGTCGACCACCAGGACAGGAGCTCGTCGCGGGCGCGGTCCTCGCCGAGGGGGCCGTGCTCGAGGCGGAGCTCGAGGAGGTGCTTGTAGGCCTCGCCGACCTCGCGGCCCGGCGGGATGCCGAGGATCGCCATGATCTGGTTGCCGTCCAGGTCCGGGCGGATCGCGTCCAGCTCCTCCTGCTCCCGCAGGTACGCGATCCGCTCCTCGAGGTGGTCGTACGCGGCCCGCAACGCCTCCGCCTTGCGCCGGTTGCGCGTCGTACAGTCGGCGCGGGTCAGCACGTGCAGGCGGGACAGCAGGTGGCCGGCGTCGCGGACGTAGCGGCGTACGGCGGAGTCGGTCCACTCGCCGGTGCCGTACCCGTGGAACCGCAGGTGCAGCTCGACCAGCTTCGACACGGCCTCGATCTCGTCGTTGGAGAACCGCAGCGCCTTCATCCGCTTCCGGGTGAGCTTGGCGCCGACCACGTCGTGGTGGTGGAACGTGACCTTGCCGCCGGACTCGAACCGGCGGGTCCTCGGCTTGCCGATGTCGTGCACCAGGGCGGCGAAGCGTACGACGAAGTCCGGGCCGTCGACACCGAGCCGGGGCTCGAGGTCGATCGCCTGGTCGAGAACCGTCAGCGAGTGCTGGTAGACGTCCTTGTGCCGGTGGTGCTCGTCCAGCTCCAGCCGGAGCGCGGGCAGTTCCGGCAGCACGTGGTCGGCGAGACCGGTGATCACCATCAGGTCCAGACCGCGACGCGGTTCCGGCGCGCAGACCAGCTTCACCAGCTCATCGCGAACCCGCTCGGCCGATACCTTGACCGCAATCTGCTCGACCATCGCGGTCGTGGCCTCGACGGCGGCCGGGTCGGCGGTGAAGCCGAGCTGTGCGGCGAACCGGGCCAACCGCATCATCCGCAACGGGTCGTCACCGAATGACTGCTGCGGTGCGGCCGGCGTACGCAACTGCTTCTTCGCCAGGTCGTTCAAACCGTCGAACGGGTCCACGAACTCGCTACCGGGCAGCGCGATGGCCATCGCGTTGACGGTGAAGTCGCGGCGGTGCAGGTCACCTTCCAGGGTGTCGCCGAACACCACGTCCGGCTTGCGCGTCGTGTCGTCGTACGAGTCCGAGCGGTACGTGGTGATCTCCAGGACCCAGTCGCCCTTGGTGCAGCCGATCGTGCCGAACTCCTTGCCGATCGCCCAGACGTTGTCCGCCCAGCCCTTCAGCAGCCGCTCGATGTCTGCCGGT